>Ga0224559_1000082_pt1 | contig 54126 bp, 46 predicted proteins | sample 714S33034metaG_FD_180676 | JGI IMG/M metagenome (GOLD analysis project Ga0224559, IMG submission 180676) | Peat soil microbial communities from Stordalen Mire, Sweden - 717 S3 30-34 | ecosystem: Environmental > Terrestrial > Soil > Wetlands > Peat | place: Sweden: Norrbotten County, Stordalen... | reverse complement strand
GGAAGGCAAATATCCCGGCTTGCTTGACACAGGCAGTTTTACTCGCTGCAGGACCAGCGAAATGGATATCCCTTTAGCTCGCCGTTCCCCGAACGAAAACTCGGAGCCGAATGCGATCTCGTATCCAATCCCATCCGCGTTCCAGGTTTCGGTTATGGACCCGGTCCTGTACTGAGGTACCACGGCACTAAAGCTCGCGAAGTGGTAGGCAAGGCCCGGGCTCAGGAAATAGCGAGCCATCCTTCCCCTATCGAGAGTGAGGTCAAGGGAAAGCCCTAGCGAGCAAGAGGACATCGAGTAGGTTGGGCCGCTTCCACTTGCCGTGAACGCGTCGCCGATCTGGTCCAAAGGAACAAGGATAGCGACATGTGGCCTGACACCGACATACCGTCGGGGATAATACGCGGCAGAGACCTCTATGTTTGCCAAAGGAAGGGTGCCACCAGTTAAAATGGACTCGCTATTCCCGTTTTCTTGACTTGCCACGAAGTTCTCGACGTCGGTCGGGTTGAACGCGCCCACACCAAGCTCCAGTCTCAGTCTGAAAGGGCGATGACGAGCTTCGCCGGGTGCCGTTTGCGTTGGGTCGCTTTCGGCCCCGTAGCGTGCGTCTCCCTGTGAGAAGTCGCGCGGCGGTTGCGGCAGAGCGGGTGGCGGCAGCTGATCGGAAAGTGGTAATCCATCATTCGGCGGCAAGGCCCGCGGTGATGTGGGTACGGATACAGCGGACGGCGCGGCGGGCATGATTGGGGCAGAGTCCTGCACTTGCTCCGCCTCGCTCTTGGCCCACGCGCTCGGCGCACCAGCAAGTCCTCCAAGAATGACATCGCAGATCAAGGTGGACACGCAAGCCGCCTTCATCACCATGATGGTTCTCCTCCTCGCCGACGAATGCATTGCCTATTTTCCTAGAAAGTTGGATCTCCTTTGCCATCCCAATCTTAGCCCCAAGAGAGTCCTTGGGAATAGCCTCTTGTGTTGCGCCGCTCTCGCTGACGTGTTAGCCACAGTACATGGCTAACTTACGGATTTTGAGCGGAGCAGCAGTCACGTTTCTCTCATTGAGTTGTTCGTCAGGAGGAGGAGGCGCGGCTCCACCGATGCCGGACGGAGGCGTCAGTATGGATCCCTCGGAACAGTGCCAGACGCAGCTTGATCATTGTCCTCCGGCGGCGAGTGAGCGGGACGCTGACTTCAATCAATGCTTGGAAGGCTTCCGTCAGTATGAGGCAATTGGGTGCGACAGCCAATATGCTAGCTGGGTGGCATGCACTGGTTCTGCTGCGTACTCTTGTGACACGAGTGTGGGCTGCGACACCCAACAGAGCGCCTATGTGAACTGCCAGTCGCGATTTGTCGCAGCCACTGGATGCGAGCGGCTGGCTGCGCAGGATGCGGTACGCTGTCAGGCGTCCGCACCTTATGCCTTTTCATGTCTCCGCGGAGCCCCAAGCTCGTGCCAATTGGTCGTAGACGCCGGTGCGGGCATCTGGTGCTGTCCCAAGCTCGGCGGGTAGCTGTCCACCCAAACTCCGAAAGTCGCGCCCCTGACCCGCATCTTGGCCGGCTGGAATGCTATCGTATCGCCATGGCTCGCATCCTGATCATCGACGACAACGAGACGATGCGCGAGGGCATGGCTGCCACGGTTCGGCGCATGGGACACGAGGCGTGGGTGGCGGGTGGCGGGGCCGAGGGGCTCGCGCTCATGCGCAAGCACGCGCCGGACTTTCTCATCACCGATTTGAAAATGGAAGGCGTCGACGGCCTCGAAGTCGTGGAGGCCGCGAAGCGCATCGATCCCTCCTGTCCGTCGCTCATCGTGACCGCTTTCGGCACCGTCGAAACCGCGGTCGAGGCCATGCGCCTCGGGGCCATGGACTTTTTGCAAAAGCCCTTTGCCCCGGAGGTTCTGCGGCTCAAGGTCGAACGCGCGCTGGAAATGCGACACGAAAAACTCTCTCGCCAGCGCGCCGAGGCCGAGGTCGAGGTTCTGCGCGCCGACGCCGCTGCCGGCTACGTGCCGAACGAAATGGTTGGCCAGTCGCCGCTCATGCTCGCGCTCTTCGAATCCATCGCCAAGGTCGCGGCTTCCGACGTGGTGGTGCACATCTCGGGCGAGTCGGGCACCGGCAAGGAGTTGGTGGCGCGCGCCCTGCACATGCGCTCGCGGCGCGCCTCGGGACCGTTCGTCAAGGTCAACTGCGGGGCGCTCACCGACACCTTGCTCGAATCCGAGTTGTTCGGCCACGAGAAGGGATCGTTCACCGGCGCCATCAAGCGCAGGCTGGGGCGCTTCGAGCTGGCCGACAAGGGCACCTTGTTTCTCGACGAGGTCGGCGACATGACGCCCAACCTGCAGCTCAAGCTTTTGCGCGTGCTGCAGGAAGAAGCGTTCGAGCGCGTGGGCGGCGAGGAGACGGTGCACGTGGACGTGCGCGTGGTTTCCGCTACCCATCAAGACCTCAAGAAAGCCGTCGAGGAAGGCCATTTTCGCGAGGATCTCTTCTACCGCTTGCACGTGGTGCCCTTCCGCGTCCCGTCGCTGCGCGAGCGGCGCGAGGATATTCCGCTTTTGGTCGACCACTTCATCAAGAAGCTCGGGCCGCGCGCCAATCCGCGAGTCAAACGCATCGAGGAGGCCGCGCTGGCGCGCCTTGCGACCTACGCTTGGCCGGGCAATGTGCGCGAGCTCGAAAACGCCATCGAGCAGTCGCTGGTTTTCGCCAGCGGGGAGAGCATCGATGTGTCGGCGCTGCCCACCTACTTGCGCGAAGGCGCCAGCGAGAAGTCGCTCGCCTTGCCCGGCGATGCCATGAGCTTGCCCGAGATCCTCGACGATCTGGAACGGCAGCTCATTCAGCGCGCCTATGATCGAACTGGAGGCGTGAAGACCGAGACCGCGCGCCTGCTCGGCATCAAGACCAGCGCGCTTTACTACAAGCTTGAAAAATACGGCATCGGCGCCACCGCCGGCCGCCCCAGCGGCACGCCCAAGGATTGATCGGCGGCCGAATCACTAGGACTTGGCCGGAGGCTTCACTTTGAAATCGGTGGTGGCTTCAGGAGCGAGCGAGCCGTCCTCCCTCGGCCGAAAGCGGATCTCGGCCTTGACCTCGATCACCATCTTGGAAAGCGCCTTGGTGAGTTCGCCCGACACATCGATGCGGTCGAGCCAAGCGCCCAATTCCGAGCCCGCCGCGCGCAGGAGATCTTCCTTCGAGCGCGTCGCGACTTCCAACCCGGCCGCCATGGCCCGCCGCACGCGATCGGAAATCCCGCGCTCCGCCCGCTCTTCGGGCGCTTCGTCGTCCGAGGATTCGCCTGCTTTCCGGTCGTCTGCCATGGCCCAAGCCTAGCACGCGTGCAAGCCCGCGCGCCTCGGGATATGCTGCCCGCGCCATGGCATCCACCCAGCAAGCCGCGCGTAGCGTGGCCCATCGTAGGCCGTCCCGGCGCCTGTGGCGCACCTACTTCGTCACCATGCAGGTGGTGCTGTCCTATGCCTTCTTCTCGTTGCGCCGGCGCTTGCGCAGCCGCGACCGGGCCGCCAAGCTGGCCGAACAGGTTCACCGGTGCAACGCCCAGCGCATCCTCGCCGCCATCATCGACATGCAGGGGCTCTTCATCAAGGTGGGCCAGCTCATCAGCGTGATGGCCAACCTTTTGCCCGAGGTGTTTCGCAAGGAGCTGGAAACCTTGCAAGACAGCGTGCCGCCGCGGCCGTTCGCCGAGGTCGAGGTTCGTCTGCGCGAGGAACTCGGCGGCAGATCCCCGCGCGAAGTCTTCGCCGAGTTCGACGAGCATCCCGTGGCTTCCGCCTCCATCGGTCAGGTGCACGTGGCGCGGCTGCGGACGGGCGAGAAGGTGGCGGTCAAGATTCAATACCCCGGCATCGAAACCATCGTGGCCACGGATCTGCGCGCGCTTCGTCGTATTTTCCAGGTTCTCGGCTGGTTGCTGCCGGACTGGGGCTGGAAGGTCATCTATGGCGAAATCGAGAAGATGGTGCTGGCCGAGCTCGACTACCGCCAGGAGGCCGAGGCCATCGCCATCATCTCGGCGAACTTCGCCGGTCGCACCGACGTGCTCATCCCGCGCGTGATGGGCGAGTATTCGACCGGGCGGGTGCTCACCGCGCAGTGGATGGACGGCGTGAAGGTGGGCGATATAGCGGGCGTGACGGCTGCGGGCATCGACCGCGTGCGCGGGGCGCGTCTGTGCATCGAAGCCTACTGCAAGCAGATCTTCGTCGACGGCGTGTACCATGCGGATCCGCACCCAGGAAACCTGCTCTTGCGTCCGGGAAAGACGGCGGACGCTGGGCCGATTCTGGTGTTTCTCGATTTCGGCGCGACGGCGCGCATCTCGCCGGGCATGCGCAAGGGAATCGTTTCGTTTCTGCAAGGGGCGGTCACGCGCGACGTGGGCCGTATCGTCGCGGCCATGAAGGAGATGGGCTTCATCTCGCGCCATGCGGATCACGAGGTCTTCGACCGCGTGATCGAGCATTTCTACGAACGCTTTCGCTCGCAGATGCGCTTCCAACAGTTCTCCACCGGGAGCCTCAGCTCGGGTCTCGACCTGCGCGGGCAGATCGCGACCTTGCTCGACTTGCGCCAGCTCGACGTTTCGCTTTCTGATCTGCGCGACGCCTTCCACGTGCCGCGCGAGTGGGTGCTGCTCGAACGCACCTTGCTGCTGCTGCTCGGCGTGTGCACCACCTTGGCTCCCGAGCTCAATCCGGCCGAAGTCATTCAGCCCTACGTCGATCGCTTCATCCTGGGCGAGCGCAAGGAGTGGTCGGAAACGATTCTCGAAACCGCGCGCGAGGGCGCGCTCGCGGCCCTTGGTCTGCCCAGCGAACTCGGGCGATTCCTCAACCAAGCCAGGCGCGGGGACATTCAGGTCCGCGTGCACCGCTTCGAGGAATCGGCCGAAGCCTTCTACGCCCTCGGCCACCAGTTTCTGTGGGGATTTCTGGGCGCGGTCAGCTTCTACATTTCCGTGGTCTACGAGGGGCGCGGTCGAATTCTCGAACAGCGGGTAGCCTGGTCGGTGGCGGGATTCTTTGGCCTGTTGCTTCTAGGATCCATCCTTCGCGGTCGACGCGTCAGGAAGCGCAAACGAAGCGCAACCACCGATAAATACTAAAAACTTGCATTGTCCTACATGTAAGACATAGTAGTACCTATGGTTACTATTCCACTCATCGGAAGCACCATCACATCCCTCGGCGCACTGGCCATCTTCCTCGGGACGCTCCGGATCGGAAAGTCCCCCAGCCGCAAGACCAGCTAGCCGCTCGCGGGTTTCCCGGCAAGGAAGGATTCGCCTTGCCCGTCGGTAGAGTCGCGCCTACACTCCCTGCGACTTTGAGCCGATAGCTGGTCTCGTATGACGCTCGTCAATCTCGAATCCTCGCCGCAGCCCGGCCGTGCTGGCAGCGGAAACGAAGAGCAAGGCCCGGGCCGTTCCACCAAGCTCGGCCTGGCGGACCTGACCGCTGTGCGCAACCTTCTGCGCGGCGGTTCGGTCATCGACTGGCACCGCCTGTATTTCACCGATCGTGCCCAGGTCGACCGTTTTCTGCGCATCAACGAGTACGATCCATCCCGGCCGGAGGACATCGCGCGACTCGAGGATCTGCGCGAGCAAGCGGTCGAGTACCTGGAGCGCTACCTCGCCTTCCGCGTGTCCGAGGATGTCGCGGGTCGGGTTCCCGCGCGCGACCTTCTGCTGGTGGCTTCGCAGAAGGGCAAGCGGCGCACGCAAGCCTGCGTGGTTCTGAAAGTGATGCACGTGCTCCATCACCTGGCGGGGGGCGAGTTGGCCACCCGGCTGGCCGTCAGCGCGGATCGGATCTTCCAGATTGTCGAAGACAAGGTCCTGCGCACCGTCGAGGAGATGAAGAGCGCGGGCTGCCAAATCGTCGAGTTCGAGTGGAGCCGCAAGGAACAGGATAGCCTCATCACCAAGCTCCTCGCCAAGCGGGACAACATCGCCGCCCACGTCTACGACAAGCTGCGCTTCCGCATGATCACGCGCACCGAAGAGGAAATCGTGTTCGTGCTGCGCGAGCTTTTGCAGCGGCTTGTGCCTTTCAACTACGTCATTCCCGCCGAGTCGCAGAACGACATCGTGGACCTGCACACCTTCATCGAGCAGGATCCGCAGCTGCGCGCGCACTTGCCCGACTTGCTAGATCTGTCCAGCGTGACGGCGGAGAAGCGCGCTGCCGTGGCCAACGAGTTTTCCGGCCCCAGCTACCGCGTAGTCAACTTCGTCGCAGATCTTCCCGTGCGCGTGGACAAGCATCTCGACTTGCCGCCCAACGATCCGCTGTTCTCCGATGCGGGCAGCGTGGTCTTCGTCCTCACGGAATTCCAGATCGTGGACTTGCGAACCTCGCGGGCCAACGAGCTCGGGGAGAACAGCCACGAGCGCTACAAAGAGCGCCAGGTGATGCGCGTGAAAGCGCGCCTCATGCACGGCATGCAGGATGAAGACACGGGCGGACCCGTGCTCGACCTCACCGGTCGCCAAGACGGCGACCTTGGGCATGACTGATCGCTCTGGCGGAGGCGCGCGGGGCGCGGCCAAAGGCCGCGAGGGGTAGGGCGTGGCGGCGGTGGTCCCGAAGCATCGGCGCAGCCGGTGGGCGAAGCCCGGCTGCGCCTACGCGTTCGCCACCCCCCAAATGCGCGCTGGGGATTGATGTGCGCGTGGGATGGATTATAGTCTGACCCGAGATGTGGGGAACGTGGCACCGTGAGGAGACCTGTAGGGATGTTGCCCCGAGAGAGAGCCCGGGGAACAGATCTGTTCGCCGTCTCAATGGGCATTGCATCAATCCCGATGATGGGACCACAGCTTGGGAGGGTGCGCGATGACTCGGGTTCTGCTTGTAGATGATCATGCGGTGGTACGGCGCGGGGTGCGCGACATTCTCGGCGAATCCCTGGGCAAGGTCGAGTTCGGCGAAGCGAGCAAGCCTTCCGAAGCCATCGACAAGTTGTCGGCCGAAGATTGGGATGTCGTGGTTCTCGACATCTCGCTACCTGGCCGCGGTGGGCTCGACGCGCTTCGCGATATCAAACGGCTGCGGCCCAACCTGCCCGTTCTCGTTCTCAGCATGCACGCCGAGGATCACTACGCCTTGCGCGCCTTGCGTGCTGGTGCGGCCGGTTACGTAAACAAGGACAGCGCCGCCGAGGATCTCTCGGGCGCGGTTCGCAAGGTTCTTTCGGGTGGTACGCATGTGAGCGTGCGCCTGGCCGAAACCCTGGCCAAGAGTCTTCGTTCGGACACTTCGCGGCCGCCGCACGAGCGCCTTTCCGATCGCGAGCTGGAGGTGTTGCGCGGATTGGCCGCCGGCAAGACAGTCAAGGAGATCGGGCTTGAACTCGCCCTGTCTGAAAAGACGGTCAGCACCTATCGCACGCGTCTCCTGGAAAAGATGCAGATGCGCACCAACGCCGAACTTATCCAGTACGCCATCCGCGAAGGTTTGGTGGAATGAGAACCGCGCGATTTCCGAGGGGCTTGCGTTTAGCTCGGCGCGCCGGCGTGTAGGACGGGTTCCGACAGGGATTTCGGGATCCATCCGGCAGGCACTTCTCGCGGAATCTGTCGAAATAGAGGGCATGCTCGCAGCACAGACCCCGACGAAGAGGATTTTGCTCGTTGACGATCATCCCGCCGTCAGCCAGCGCATCACCGAGCTGCTGGCATCCGTGGTTCCGCAGGCCGAGATGGTGCCAGCCTTCTCGGGAGAGCAAGGTCTGGCGCTCGCCGCCGAAAGCACCTTCGATCTGGTGCTGCTCGACCTGCGCCTTCCTGGCTGCGGCGGCATCGACGTGCTCAGGGAGCTGCGCGCCTGCAAACCCGGACTGCCGGTCATCATCATCAGCTCCCTGCCCGAGTCACCCTACGCCACGCTTGCCCGCAGGGCAGGTGCGCACAGTTTCGTCACCAAGAGCGCGCTAGCCCAGGAGCTCGGGCAAGCGGTGCGCATGGCCTTGGGCGACTGCGCGCTGGCTTGATTCGAATCCGCGTACGCCAACGGCCTCGTGCCCGATCCTTACGGCGCGCTTCGACGCGACAGTCTCGGTCATGCTTGCGGCGAGTTGAACACAGCGCCCCCGAAGCACGCCGTGCTATTTTTGACGAACCCGTACGCGGACAGTCTCTAAGTTCCCAGGAGGGAGTTCATGAGAATGTCTCGATTCACCGTTTCAGTATCCGTGTTTTCGCGTATTTGGTTGGCTTGCGTGGCGGCTGGTTTCTTCGGTCTGGGCTGCAGCAGCGATTCGCAAGGTCTTCAGGTCGTTGGTGACGCAGGCACTGATGTGCCGCTTAAGCCCAACGACGGTGGCAGGGATGTGGCTTCGAGCGCCGAGGCCGGGACCACCACGATCACCGGGACGCTCACCACAACCACCACCGGCACCGGCACCACCACGATCACGCTGAGTGGAACCGGCACCAACACCGGCACGGTGACGGGCACCGCCACCCAATCGGTTACCCAGACGGTCACGTCCACGGGGACGACCACGACGACGGGCACGGGCTCGACGACGACCACCCAGAGTGGAACCGGAACCGGCACGACGACGGGCACTGGTTCGACGACGACCACCCAGAGTGGAACCGGAACCGCGACGACGACGGGCACTGGCACGGCGACAACCACGCGAACCGGAACCGCGACGACGACGGGTACAGGCACCTCCACGGGCACGACCACCACGACCGGTACATCGACCACGACGAGCACGGGAACCGGCGTGGCTTGCGGCGCGTTGGGTGACGTGTGTTGCGCGAACAACACTTGCACCGCGGCCTCCTCAATTTGTCAGGGCGGGCTCTGTCGGTCTTGCGGCAGCGGGGGCGACATTTGTTGCGCCAACCGCAGTTGCACCGAGACGGGAACGGCTTGTACCGGCAATGGCACAACGGCGATTTGCACTTCATGCGGTGGCCCGGGCGAAGCGTGTTGTCCCGGCACGGGCTGCGGCACCGGCTGCTGCGTAAACAGCCTGTGCACGGCTGCTGGTGGAACCTGCCCGACCGTGGGTGGCACCTGTACAAACGGCGCCTGCGGAACCTGCGGCGGTGCTGGCGGAGCTTGCTGCGCCGGCAATGCCTGCACCGCGGGCGGCGTGGCTTGTTCAGGCCCCGGTGGAACCTGCCAAGTTTGCGGCGCCGCGGGCAAGCCCTGCTGCGCGGGCAACACTTGCGCGGATGCCGGCACTCGCTGCGTGGCCGGGGCGGCCGGAGCGGCCGCAACCTGCCAAGCCTGCGGCGGCGCTGGCCAGCCGTGCTGCGCGAACAACACCTGTTCGGGCGCCGGAACCACCTGCTCGGGCGGAAACTGCCAAGCCTGCGGCGGCGCTGGCCAGCCGTGCTGCGCGAACAGGACTTGCACGGCGGCTGGGACCGGCTGCATGGCCGCGGGTGGCGGCAATGACACTTGTCAGGCCTGTGGCGGCGCCGGTCAACCCTGCTGCACGGGCAACACCTGCACGGCCACTGGCACGCAATGCATTGCCAATGGCTCCAACGCGGGCACCTGCCAGGCTTGCGGCGGTGACGGCCAGGCGTGTTGCGCGAACAACACCTGCAACGGCGGCGGCTGCTGCTGGTCAGGTGGTGGCGGAGGCATAGCCGGCGGCGGCGGAACCTGTGCGGGAGCGGGCAAGGCTTGCGCGGCCAACGGTGCTGGGGCGGCCCTCACTTGCACGGCTGGCTCTTGCACGTCAGCGGGCGGAACCCCATGCGGCGGGTCGGGCCAGGCGTGCTGCACGGGCAACCGCTGCACAGTGGCTGGAATGACCTGTGTTGCGGATGCCACGGGCAACGGAGGAACTTGCGAGCCTTGCGGTGGCGCTGGCGCTGCCTGCTGCGCAGGCGGCACATGCACCGCCGCGGGCGCCTCGTGCAACATCTCGTTCACGGGCGGCAACGTGACTCAGACCTGCGAGATCTGTGGGGCGCGAGGGGAAGCCTGCTGTGGTCAGGCTCGCACCTGCTCGGCGGGTCTGACCTGTCGGCTGGCCGCTGCGCCCGATGGCGGCGCGGGATCCGCGGATGGTGGGGCTGCCGCACCTGTTCGTACCTGTCAGTAGACTGAAGTCGGCAGTCCAGAATCAGGGCCGCGGTCATTTCGCCGCGGCCCTTTTTCTAGGGGATGCAATCGATACCTTCAACCTGTTCGAGTCGGCTTTTGGCGCGGATAGATCGTGTCACGCCCACTCTTGCGCGGGCCGGGGCAATTGGCCTACAGTGCACGCCAGGGGAGGCTTCATGACGTTGCTTAATACGCCCGGTTCCAGCGGCCCAAGGCCTGGTCTTCGTTCGTTCGCTGCCGTGATCCTGGCGTTCTCGCTGGTCACGGTCGGCATCGTGCCCTCGCAAGCGCGCGCCGCGAAGAGTAAGGCTCACAAAGAAGCGACCGATCCGCGCGAGATGCAGGCACGCGAGGCCTATGCGGCCGGCAGCTACAAAGAGGCGCTCGACATCTACACCAGGCTTTACGCCGAGAAGTTGCACCCGACCTACCTGCGCAACATCGGGCGCTGCTACCAGAACCTGGGCGAGCCCGATCGCGCCATCTCCAGCTTCCGCGAATACCTGCGCAAGGCCAAGAATTTGCCCGCCGACGAGCGCGCGGAAGTCGAAGGCTACATCGGCGAGATGGAAGAGCTTCAGAAGAAGAACGCGGCTGCGGCAGCGCCGACGCGGCCCCTGCCGCAGGCCGCGCCGCCCGTGGAACCCAGCCCGCCGCCGTCCTTGGTGCAGCCGCGACCCATGGCCACGGCAGAGCAGTCGGCGCCAGCGAACGCCGAGTCGCCCTTTTACAAGCGCGCCTGGTTCTGGGCCCTGGTGGGTGGCGTGGTCGTGGCAGGCACGGTCGGTGGCCTGTGGGCCGGCGGTGCCTTTTCGGCGAAGTCGAACAACGGTTGTCCGAACGGCACCTTGTGTGTCGGCCCCTAGGCATCCACCGAGCGCCTGCGAGGAGACTCTATGACCTATTCCAATTCACGAGACCGATTTCATCGCGCGGCCCGGGGCGCGCTGTGTTTTGTGGCCATGGCGCTGCTCGCTGCGTGTTCGTCGAGCGACAAGCGGCCATTGCTTCTTGTCAAAGTGAACGGCCTTGGTGGCTTGAGCAATCCCCAATCGGCGACGCTGACCGTGACCTTGTCCGGCCAGGCCGGGGCCGCGACCACGCAGACGATCGATGTGTACGCGGGCTCGGCCGGGGCAAACGCCAACGGCAGCTACGGCATCTACCTGCCTAGCGGGACTTCAGGACAGGCCACCGTCTCGGTTGTGGTCAAGGACAGCTCGGGTTGCACCATCGCGCAGGGAACCAGCACGGTTTCGGTTTCGCCAGGCGAGACGAGCCAAGTCGCCACCATCACGCTGTCGGCCGCGGGCCCGTGCACCAACGATGGCGGGCCGGGCGATGCTTTGCCTCCGGCCGATGTGGCGGCACCGCTCGACAATGCCGGCCCCGATTCGAAGGATGGCGGGCCGACTTCGCCCAGCGACACCCAATCGCCTGACGTCGTTTCCACGGACACGATTCTTGATACCCATGCGGCGCAGGAAGTGAATCCGGACGTTCCTGTGGCGGGAGAAGTGAACCCGGATGGGCCAGGGGTGGACGTTGCCATGGTCGTCGAGGTAGCTCCTGATGGACCCGTCGATACCGCTCCGGTGGTCACGACGGGGAGTGTGTTTCGCAATTGTACTTCGTACGTCCACACCGAACTTGCGAGCGACGGCACTCCCTTGGACTATGGCGTACGGGAAGTGGCATTCTCGCCCGACGGAAAGCACCTGGTCAGTTTTGGCGGCGGACGGTCCGGGGGAGATGGTAGGGCCAAGTTTTGGGATGTGAGCGCCGCGGGCTTGGTGGCTTCGCCGACGGGCCTCGTCCTTGGGGGCGATCGCGACTTGACTGGCGGCTTCAGCCCCGACGGAAAATACCTTACGTTTGGAGACAGGACCAACGTGGTGACGGTGTATGACTTTCCCGCGACGCTTGACGCTGGCGCGGGCGTGACGAAGTGGACGCTCTCGCCGAACGCGGTGCTATCGGCTGCAACGAGGGTCGGTCGGATCCAATTCACCTCGGATCTCAGCCACCTCATCGTCCTCTATGAAACCTTCGATTCGTCACAGTCCCACTACCTTGCGGTGTGGGAACTGGCTGCGACGCCCAGAATCGTGCGACTCGTGACCTACGCCTACGAGGAGTGGCCGTACGCGATTCTTCCCGGCGACTACGCTGGATCCATGTGGGTGGCGACCGGAGCAACGGTCACGGGGGACGCGGGCGACTACGAGAGCACCATCACCCTTGCGGACGTTTCTCTGCCCAGTCCGGTGAAAGTCCAGGCCACCATGGCCGGACAAATCGAGAGCATGATCTTCACCAGCGACGGCAATTCGTTAGTCGTTGGGCGTGACACGGGCGAGGTCAGCCTTTGGGACATCACGGGCAAGACCCAGATCGTTCGCCGAGCCGCGCCGCTTATCGGCGGTTCGACGTGGGATACCGATGTCTACGTGCTTTCCTTCACTCCCGACGGCCAGTACCTGGCTGCGGGCTGGGCACCCTCGACCGCCATCCCGTCGGTGAAATTGGTGACCATGGCATCGGGTCAGATGCTGCAGAGGAACCTCGTCAATTGGCCATGGTCGATCGAATTCGCGCCCTCGGGTTTGGCCGTCGCCGTTGGCGAGAGCAACCAGGGCATGCTGCTGTACTGCACACCGTAGCGGCGAGACCGACGCTACAGCTTCGCCGGTTCGTCGTGCTCCGGCCGCGCTTTCGCTGGTACGTGTTTTTTCGCGGCGGGCGCGTGCTCGGGCGCGGCGGCCTCGAGCACAACGGTGAGACTGGTGTCCGAAGCCAGCGAGATTTCCCGGGTGGCGGGCACGAAGCCGTCCTTTTCCAGGCGCAATCGCACGGTCTCGGCGGCGGGCCGCAATTCGATGGTTTCGGGCGTGGTTCCAAGTACGACACCGTCGGAAATGCGCACCACGCGCGCGCCCAGGGGCGTGCTTTCCAGGCGAACCCGCACCATGGCCGGCGGTTTGAGGGCAGGCGTGGGCGCTGGCTCGGGTGGTGGCGGCGATGCCGGATGTGCGACTATGGGTGGTGGCGCGGCTGGGCTGTGCAGGGCCACGGCCGCCACGCCGGCCCCCGCGACGATCACGGCGCCGATGCCGATGGCCAGCCATGGCCGCTTGCGGACTTTGACCGTCGTGCCCGCGATTCCTCCGCGCACCATGCCTCCAGGCGTGAGTGTGCTCGGCTCGGGCAACACGGCCGTCACGGCCCGGGCTGCCATCGTCGCGGCGCTGCCCAAGGGATTGGTGCTGCCCAACTTGTGGTCAGGCGATACGGCGTTGGGAAGATTGGCCGCCGTCGCCAGGGCGGCGCGCACGTCGTTCATGGACTGGAAGCGCTCGTCAGGCTTCTTGGCCAGCATGCGCAGCACGGCCTGTTCGATATCGGGCGTCACCTGCGGCGCGAACTGGCGCAGGGCGGGCGGCGGTTCGTGCAAGTGCATGCTGAGCAACTCGCCAAATCCCTCGGACACAAACGGTGGTCGGCCTGCGAGTAGCTCGAAAAGGATGCATCCAAGAGAATACACGTCGCTGCGATGGTCGACTTCCTTGGTGCCCAGGCACTGCTCGGGCGACATGTAAACCGGCGTGCCCATCAGGGTGCCGGTGCGGGTCTTGAGTGAATCCCCCGCCATCTTGTGCAGCTTGGCGATGCCGAAGTCGAGGATCTTCACGCGCTCGCGGGCGATGTCGGTGGGCTCGGGAATCAGGAAGAGGTTGTCGGGCTTGAGGTCGCGGTGGATGATGCCCTTGGCGTGGGCGGCGCCCAAGCCGGCGGCGGTCTGCATGGCAATCTCGACCGCGCTCTTCTCGTCGAGGCGAACCAGGCGGCGAATGCGCGACGACAGCACCTCGCCCTCGAGCAGCTCCATGACCAGATACGACGACCCACGCTCGGTGGTGCCGGAATCCAGGACTTCGATGATGTTGGGGTGGCGGATGGCGTTGGCGGCGCGCGCCTCGTTGAGAAAGCGCGTAAGCAACTGTGGATCGTGATCCATCTCTGCGCGCAGGACCTTGACGGCCACCCTGCGACCAATGCCCGGGTGCTCTGCCAGGTACACCGCGCCCATGCCGCCCTCGCCGAGGAGCGAAATCGCCTGATAGTTGCCGTACCGTTCGCCGATCACGTCCACGCAGTGTAGCCCTTTTTGCTGCTTCGTGCACAGCGACCGGTGGTTGGCCTGGATCCCCAGGTTTCTTGCTCGAAGGAACGTCCGGATTCCAGGCGCTAGCTCGAAATCTGCGCTACTTCCCGGGCTCGCCGAGCGCGCGAGTGAGTTCGGGGTCGTCGCGCACGCTCCCCAAGTCCGGGTCTTTGCGGGCGACCTTGCGATACTTGGGATCGAGGGCGAGGGCCTTCACGACGGAAGCCACGGCGTCCTTACGATTGCCAAGCAGGGCGTGCATGCAGCCGACGTTGTAGTGCCCCTGACCGAAGTCAGGTGCCAGCTCGACGAGCTGCTCGAAGCAGGGCAGGAACTCGGGCGCGATCGCCTGCCGGCTCTGGCTTTTCGCCAGCTGAAAGTAGTCTCGCAGTAGTGCCTTGGCGCGCTCCTTGGCTTGTGGCTGGGGCATGGTGTTGCGCGCGCGGCGGGCCTGGCCGTCGGGGACAAGCCCCTTGGCTGTCAGCAGGTAGTCCTGCTCGAAGGTTTCCGCGGCGGTGTCGAAGTAGTAGTACCAAGCGGCGGCGAGTTGCTGCACGAAACGGGCACGGTCGCTCCCCACCTCGGCAAGCCTCACGTCCATCGGGATAGTGCCCGAGGCGCCGCACCTGCCGCAGTCCTTGCTGGAAGCGTCTCCACCAGTTTTGCACGGACTGCGGTTGCTTTGCGGAAGACCGCCAAGAAACCGACCGCGGCCTTCGGCGGCCCACAAGCCCAAATCTTCGATCCCAGAGGCGCCGGGACCAAATTTCCAAGAGATGGCCACGACGGGCAGGTTGCCAAGCCAGAAGGCGAATGTTCCGGGCCAGTCGACGTTCATGTGCGCTCGAGAGGCGGGCGCGGTGAGATCGGCGACAATGGCGTTGTTGCGCGCGAGCCAGACACGGGCCTTGCCGGTCTTCTCCGTGGTCGCATAGAAGGTTCCCTGCCCTGCTGTGGCGACAAGGATGGGGCCGGCCGCCTCGTTCAGGCGGCCGGCGAGGACGGGCGGGGGAGCGGGAAGCGGCTCGAATCTCACCGCCGCCTTGGCGGCAGCACCGTCAGGCGGACCTGCTAGGCTGGCAGCGCCGTGGCCCAGTACCGGGATGATGACCATTCCGAACCACGATGCCCGGGCGAGGAAAGTGCGACGCAATCGGCGCCAGCCTACCGCCGCGAAGACCATCGGGATGTGCTTGTCTCGCATCTGCATGTCGCTCATGCCGCAGAATCTACCTCAGCTGCCGCGAAAGCGGCGAGGTCAGATCGAGTTACCCCAAAGAGGCATGGCGCAGGGCTTGCTCGGTCGGGGACTTGGGCACGTATGGTAAAGTCGGAACCACACTGCTCACCGCGGGATTGCTATGCGACCTCATCTTGCCATTCTCCCGTTTCATGTCTCGACATGTGCCATCGTTGTTGTCTGGATGGCTGGTTTGGGTGGCTGCTCTGGGAATACACCGGCGGCCCAATATGGGTCGGGCGGCAACGGCTCGGGCGGTGCGAGCGCGACCGGCGGTTCCGTTGGCCAGGGTGGTACCGTGACGGCCGAAGGTGGAAACAACACGGGCGCGAGCGGCAGCTCGGGCTCAGGCGGAACGGTAGCGAGCGGGGGAACGGTAGGCATGGGCGGTTCGTCCGGCACCGGTGGCAGAACCGGGACTGGAGGGCAGTCTGCGATGGGTGGTGCGACGGGAATGGGCGGCGCCACGGCCTCGGGCGGCACACGCGCAACGGGCGGCGCGGACGGGCTTGCGGGCAGGGGCGGGAGCACGGGCGCGGGCGGTTCGTCGGCAACCGGCGGAGCTAAAGGCACCGGTGGCAGCACGTCGACAGGTTGCTACACGGCCCCGGCAACACCAGTGGGAACGCAGGCGCCCGGCGGACAGGTCAGCGGCTACGGCAGCGTGTTGATTGCGGCCAATCCCAACAATCAGATCGTGCGACTGCATACCAAGATGGTCGTTCCACCCGAGCCGGCGCCATCCGGAACTTTGTTCTTGTGGCCGGGGCTCGACCCGGACGGCGCCAACTTCAAGCCGATCGACAACGGCGTCTTGCAGCCGGTGCTCACCTGGGGATCCTCTTGCGCACCGGGCACGCAACCGCGTGCCTATTCGACTTGGTGGATATCGGCCCAATACGTGAACACGTTCGGAAATGTGTCTGGCTACACTGGATGTAGCGGCGGTTCCGTCATGTCCGTGAACGTCTGCGACACGCTCGACATGGACATCCAACTTTCGGGGACGGTTTGGAATCAGACCGTGACCGACGTCGAGACCAATCGCACGGTAACCTACAGCATCGACATGAAGAACCAGGCGCAGAACCTGGCCTATTTCGTGATTGAGGAGTACTCGTCGGCTCCAGTTTCGGAAGTCATCTTCACCGATACCACAATCACCTTCGCCTCGGCCGATCCGGCGGATTGCAAGCTCAACACCCGCGGCCAAAGCGACTACGTCTCGACACCCGTCGCATCCAGCGATGGCCTGACGTGTTCGATAAGCCAGATCATCCTGCGCGCACAAGGAATTCAGTAGGTGTGATCAGCTAGGGTTTCGCCGAGCCATCCCGCGTGCCGAAACGAAAGGTGAAGTCGCCGATTTGCACGCGGCGATCCGGGAAACATTCAGGCCGCAGCCGGACTTGGCGTTCGTCGTCGAAACGCGGAATCTCGCACCGGCTGTGCGCGCGCAGTTCGTCGCGCACGCGATCCGAGGTGCGCGGGTCGACCAGAATCCAATCGTAGTTCCGCGCAACGCTGCGGTGGCGCAGATATTCCAGTGGCTGCCCCGGAACTGGAAACAGGCCAGTCCAGTCGTGGTCCGTGGCCAGGGACATGCTGTAGACAGGCTGAAAGTCCGATCGCAACTGCCAAGGCACTTGCAGAATCTCCGAATGGCTGCGCAGCAGGGGCAACTGGCGCAAGGCCGTGGGCTCTGGCCAATCGCTCAGCACCAGGATGCTGTCCTCGGAACGCAAGCCCTGGCGTAGGTGCGCGTGCAACGCATCCGTGCGCGCCTCGCGCGCGGCGATCTCGCTGGTGGTGGGCATCATGGTGAAGACGCCTTGCCCGCTCGGCGAAAACAGGAAGAACGCAAGCTCGGCAGCGACCAGCACGGCTCGACCATGCGCTTGCCACGGCCGCGCGCCGTTGCCCTGGGAAAGCAGAGTCGCGGCGACCAGCGCGGCGGGCGGAACCAGGCCCGCGAGATAGCCGGCCTCGGCACACATCACCAGGCACGAAAAGAGTCCGGTCGGGATTGCCATGCAAGCCAAGATCGTCACGGGCCAACTCGTAAGCGTGGAGCGCCATCCGCGCGCGCGAACGAGCAGCGCGAAGATGGCGGGCGCGAGAGCGAGTCCGGTCCAGCAGAGACCGTCGATCAGATTTCCGTGCGCCAGCCGCGGAATGGCGCTGGTGGAAAGCGGGCTCACCATGCGGATGAGATTGCCCATCAGGCTGTCGCTGGCCGCGCGGTAGGTGGCCAGACCGCCTGGCGTGAGCGCCACGGTCGGAATGAACCACGCCAAGGTCCCCGCGGCACCCACCAAGCCGATCACGAACAAGGCTCGCCAATCGCGCCGGAACGTCCACAGCACCGGCCCGACGGAAACCAGCGCGTAGCTCGGCCGCAGCGACCCGCCGGCCGCAAGCACGAGGCCAATCGCCACGACCATCCGAAGACCGCGAAAAGTGCGCGCCATGGCCAACGTCCACAGCAGGAGCGCGGACATGGCCATCTCCGCCGAATGCGTTTGCGCGTCGACCCCGTAGTAAAGGAGGATGGGATGCAACCCCACCAGCGCCGCCGCGAAGAGGGCTGCGTTGCGGTCGTGCGGAACCAGGCGCAGCGCCGCTCGCCAGGTCCAGACGATCGCCAGCAGCGCGAAGACGTGCGAAACGATGCGTGTGACGAGAATGGGATCCTGACGGGTCAGCGTATGAACCGCCTTGAGCAGAAGGACGTAACCGAGGTATCCCGGCGGATGCGGCTGAAACGAGATGATATCGAATCGCGAAATCGAAAGCGCCAGGGTGAGATCGTCGCAATCGAGGGCATAGACGCCATCGAGACTCTGGAAGATCGCGACGGCCACGACCAAGACGGCGCCGAGCAGAATCGTCTCCGAGAGCCAGCGCGGCGAAGGACGGGTGCCCACAGTCAAGGACGATGCCTGGCTTGGTGACATGGGTGCGTTCGGACCATGCTACCCCATTCACCAAGTTCTGCGCGACGCCGGCCTGTTCCTCTCGCCTGCCCTCGTGAAGGCCGTGCTGGTCCAATTCGGGGAGGCGCCGACGTAGCGCCGCCCAGCCTTCGGGTCTCTGGCACCTGCGCGCGCCAGCCCGAAAGCCCCTTAGCCGGGACACGCCCACTGGGGTGCCGACGACGAGGGCGACGAGGCGATCGTGGTGCAGGTGCACTCCTGCTGGCTGTCCCCATAGAAGGGGTTGCCATAGGAGAGCCAGACCGTGCAGCCCAAAGCGCTTGCCCGAGTAGATGGATGTAGCTTCCCTGGGATCAACACGCGTTCTATACCCGGCAGTCGAAAATGGCGACCGATCCGGATTTAGGTCACGGTGACGGAATCCGTGCTGCCCGAGAACCAAGTGAGACAGATCACTCCAGCTCTCTGTCTCGACCGCTGATGGACTCCCGTTTGTCGAACGTTGTCCCGTTCAGCGGCGAAGGTCGCAACGGTTGGTCGATAGTAGCACTGCCGCGGCCACGCGGCGGCCTCCGTTCATCCGACGAGCCGGGTGGCCGCGGCTCGTTGACCGGCGACCGAGAGCTGGCGGCCTTCGTGCTGTAACGGCATTAGCAACCCTCGGCGCGTTTTCGAAATTCGTCGTAGTAGAATTTGCTTCGCTGTTCGTCGCCAAGAGCGACCTCCATGAGAAGTTGCATGCTCAGAACTGACCCAGAAGTCGCGGATGCGCGCAACGAGAACATCCTTGAGCGCCTCGAAACCGGCAACGTAAATGGATGCAGCGATCAGGCGAGGACGCATGACCTCGGGATTCAAGAAATCTTCCCACGACCTCTTTACGTAAGGATTCATGTCCCTCTTACCTTCCAAGGTGTGGCTAACGCCTTGCCGTTAAGCTGCAACTGCGGCAACATCGCCGCCAATACGGGAACCTTCGCGATCGCTGCTCTCGCCGGGTTCCCCTCCGCCACCCACGCTGCCGAAATCTGATTCATCTCTGTCCGCGGTTAGTTTCTTTAGTGCCATGGTCGCCTTCCTATGTTCCTAGTCGGCCGTCCACTCGGCCGAGGTAGTGAGGCGATCCTCGCCGAAAATGGTTGCCGCGACAATGGCAATCGCGGTCGCGGGCGGCCGGCTCCTGGCAACAGCCCTGCCCGTCGGATTACGAGCGGGCGGCGCGGCGCCAACGCAGGCTGAGAAGCGACTCGGCGAGCAGAATGATAATCAGCGCAGCGGATAGTGTATGCCAAAGTTCGACCCGGTGGGGGACGGATTTGGCGCCCGTCTTGGCCATGGCGATGCGATCCGGGCGTTTGTCCGCGGCCAGGCGGGCCAGGTCGGATTCGCGCGGATCCAAGTTGACCGCGAAGTCCTGCGCCGATTGCGTCGTGAAGGTGCCGTCGGCTCCCGCCATGCGCACGCGGTAGATGCCGATCTGATCGGTGTCGGTGAAGGCCAAGCCGCGCGATGAACCGGCTTGCTCGCGCTTGCCCACCCACACCGAGCCGTCGGGGCGGGTGACCTCGATGGTTTGGGCGTCGCCGGAAAAAACCAGCAAGCGGGATTCGCCCACCAGCAAGGCGGCCGAGTTTTCTTCCTCGCTGGCGCCGACCAGGTGGCGCGCGGATTCGCGCAGCAGGGGCAGGTAGCCGGCGCGAATGGGCAGGTCGGTCCATTCGCGATCTACGGTAGTGGTCAAAAGCAGCACGCGCCCTTTGCCGACTTGGCGCTCGACGAGGGCTGGCGCGCCGCTCTCGTAGCGCAAAATCACGTCGCGGGTGGCGGTGTCGCGCGCGGGATCGAGGAGCATGTATTTGAAGAAGCGCGCCGATTCGAGGCCATTGCTCTGCGGGGGAAAGGCGGCGAGGAGTGCGTGGCGGCGATCGAGGGGCATGAGGCGCTCGGCGGGCCGGTCGTCCACGGTCTCCCCGGCGTGCTGCCCTGGCAGCGCGGCGGCGGTGCGGGCCAGGCCAAGGGGCTGGGGCAAAAGCTCGGCCATGCGCTGATTCCACGTCACGCTGTCGACGCGGTCGCCGACGGAAATGAACAATCCGCCGCCCGCGGCGACGAAGGATGCGAGGGCCGTGGCCAGGGCTTGCGATGGCTGCGCGACATTGAGCAAAGCGACGATGGTGTAGCCCTTGAGACTCTCGGCGGTCACCTCGTCGGCGACTTTGGTGGTCACTTGCGCGCCCGCGACACCGTTGCGCAAGGCGGTCTCGAAGAAGAAGGCCTCGTCCTCGTTGCGCGAGGTGCGTGGATCGCCGTCGACGGCCAGGACGCGCAGAGTGCGCGCCAGCTCGACGTGGTTCTGTCGCCGGTCGTCGAGAGGAAAGGCGTCTCCGTCGATCTCGACGAGGAAGTCGTGGGAAGTACGGCCATCCGGGGACAGGCTGTGCAGGAAGCTCTTGCGCGCGTGCCCGCCGGCTGGAAGCTCGACCGTGCCCTGAGCCACGGGCGCGCCGTCGACGCGGAAGGTGACGCCCAGCGCGCCCGAGACTTTCTTGGAGAAATCGGCGATTTCCACGGTGACCGCAATGTCGCCGGGACCCGCCTCGGCCGCGGGTTCGATGCGAAGGTCGACGATGGCCCGGTTGTCCACCATGGCACCGCCCGACACATCGTCGATAACGACTTCCGGCGCATTTTCGGCCGGCAGCCCTGGGCCATCCTCCCAACCCGTGGCTTGCAGGTCGGTCAGAAGGTACACGCGGCGGTGTGCGCGTGAAGAATTGGCCAGGATGGATGCCGCCTGACGCATGGCCGCGGTGAAATCCGACGGGCGGGCCGAGCAGCGCGCCGACTCGATGGCCTCGACCACGCGCGCGCGGTCGGGATCCAGTTCGCCGATGCGCGGTTGCGATCCGGCCGAGGTGACGAGAAATGCGAGTTCCGAATCGGTCGGGAACTGGCGTGCCAGGGCCAAGGCGCGCGCCTTGGCGCGGCCGAACAAGGTGCCCACGCTCGTGCGTTGTTGCATGCTGGCCGAATCGTCGAGCAGGATGACCGCGGCTTGCGCGTCGAAGGTGACGGCGGGCAAGTCGGATGCGCGCTCGGAAAACGGCCGCGCGAAAATGAAGGGCAAACTGGCCGCCACGGCGGTGCGGAGGATGAGCAGCAAAATCTCGCGCAGACGGCGGCGCGCTTGCACGCGGCGCTCGGAGCGCAAGAGCAGCTGCATGGCCGCGAACCGGATGGGCGAAGCCCGGCGCTTGCCGATACGGTGAATGAGGTAGGGCAAGCCCGCCGCGACCAAACCCAAGAGGAGCGAGGGTGCTAGGAAATGCATCAGTGCTTCTCCGCGCGGTCGGCGAGAAAGGCGTGCAGAAGCTCGGCGGGTGGCAGGTCGGTGCGCGCCAGGCGATACTCGATGCGCGCCTCCAGGCAGAAGCTGCGCCAGCGCTCGCGAAAGGCCAGGGATTCTTCGCGAAAGGCTTGCGCAAGGTCGCGCGCCTCGGCCAGCAGGGTGCGGGTGTCGCCGGGCTCCATGCCTTCGAAGAACATCAAGTCGTCGAAGGGGAGTTCGATCTCGTCGGCGTCGAGCACCTGGCACAGCACCACGTCGTGGCCGCGCGCGCGCAGCTGGCGCAGGCGTTCGGCCAAGGGACCGCTCGCGGTGGGTCCGCCCTTTGCGGGCTCGCTGTCGAGCAGATCGGAAAATACGAGAATGAGGCTGCGCTTGTCGCACAGATCGGCCACGGCATCGAGCGCGCGGTCGCCGTCAGCCGTGCCCGCGGCCTGGGTGTTCTCCATGGCCGCAAGCACCTCGCGGATTTGCCCTGGCCGTGTCGACGGCGGCAGAAAGGTGCGCGTGTCTTCGCCGTAGACGAGAAGACCGGCGGCATCGCCCTGTTGGCCGACGAGGTAGGCAAGGGCCGCGCCGAGGTAGGTGGCGTACGCGAACTTGGAAACTGAGGCGCGACCATAGCCCATGGATGCCGAAGCATCGAGGACGAGAAGCACGCGCATCTCGGTTTCGTCCTCGAAGCGCTTGATGGTGTAGCGGTCGGTGCGGGCCACCGCTTTCCAGTCGATGCGCCGAATGTCGTCGCCGGGCGCGTATTCCTTGTGTTCGGTGAACTCCAGCGAGGCACCCGCATGCAGATTGCGGTGCACGCCCGCCAGGGCGCCCTCGATGATGGTGCGGGCGCGCAGGGCAAGCGAGGACAGCCGTGCCAGATCCACCGGGGAGAGCAAGCCGGAAGGGCGCTCTTGCGTGGCAGTGGGTGTTGGGTCTGGCACGGGTCGAGCTACGTGTCGACCGAATCGACGATGGTCGCGACCAGGTCGCGCACGCGTACGCCGTCGGCTTCGGCGCGGAAGTTGCGGACCACACGATGGGCGAGGACTGGCCCGGACAGTTTGCGAATGTCGTCGAGGGACACGGCGTAGCGGCCGTCGAGGACGGCGCGCGCCTTGGCCGCCAGGATGAGGTGCTGGGAGGCGCGCGGACCGGCGCCCCACGACAGGTACTTGCGCACGTTCTCGGGCGACGCAGGGCCGGGGCGGGTGGCGCGGCAGATGGCCACCGCGTGCGCCAGCACATGCTCCGCGACGGGCACGCGGGCGACCAGATCTTGCAGCTCGACGATGCGGGCCGGATTCAGGAGCTTGCGCAGACCCACCGTGCGCGTGCCGGGAGTCTGGGCGGCGATGCGCAGCTCTTCCTCGGCGCTCGGGTAGCCGACCTCGATCTGGAACATGAAGCGGTCGAGCTGCGCCTCGGGCAAGGGATAGGTGCCCTCTTGCTCGATGGGGTTTTGCGTGGCGAAGACCAAGAAGGGCAAGGGTAGCTCGTAGCTGTTGCCGCCCGCAGAAACGCGGTACTCCTGCATCGACTGCAAGAGCGCGGCCTGTGTTTTAGGCGGGGTGCGGTTGATTTCGTCGGCGAGCACGACGTTGGCGAAGACGGGGCCGCGCACGAAGCGGAACACGCGCCGGCCGCTCGTGCGATCCTCCTCGAGAACCTCCGAGCCGGTGATATCCGATGGCATCATGTCGGGCGTGAACTGGATGCGGCCGAAGCTCAAGTCGAGCGTCTCGGCCAGGGTTTGGATGAGCAGGGTCTTGGCCAGACCCGGCACGCCGACGAACAGGCCGTGGCCGCGGGCGAAGAGCGCGATGAGCAGATGTTCGATGACCTCATGCTGGCCCACGATGCGCTTGCCGATCTCGGCGGCCAGCGCGGCGCGCGCCTCGAAAAGCTCGCGCGCCAGCGCGACGTCGCGCACCTCGGGTTCCACCAGGGTCGCGGCGGCCAAATCAGAACGTGGCACGGGTTCGAACATCGGCCACAGGATGCCATGGCGACCAAAGGTGGGCAAAGCGAGTTCAGATCTCTTTATGGCTAGCGGGACGCCGCGCGCGACTTCAAATCCGATAGCCGCTGTTGGACGTCGCGGAAGTTGGCATTGCGCTTGTACACGCGCTCGAAGTAGTAGAGCGCCTCGCTTTGATCGCCGAGGTTGTAGAAGACGTTGCCGAGCTGGTAGTAGAGCTGGGTCGCCTCGGTGGAAGTGGCATGGGGGCGCTTGAGCGCGTCTTGGTAGCAGCGGATGGCCTCGGCGGAATCGCCCAGCGCTTCGGAACACTCGCCGATCATCGAGAGCGCGAAGACCTCGCGCTTGGGATCCGCCATCACGGCCTTGAAGTGTTCGATGGCGGCATCGTAGCGCTCCATGGTCTTTTCCATGATGCCAAGATCCGCATGGGTATTGATGTCATGCGGATCGTGCCCCGCCGGCTGCGCGTGCGCCGGAGCGGCGGTCGGAGCGCGCCGATGGGGAACCGACCCTGCGGCCTCGCCATGCACCTGCGCTGGCATCGCGCCTTGCGATGACTGCGCGCTGGTGCCGAGCGCCGCGAGCTTGTCCCGCCGATCGGCGAGCAGGATGTGGCCGGGTGCCTTGCTTTCCAGCTCGTCGAGCATGGCGGCCGCCTCGGTGGCCAATCCCTGTTCGATGAAGAAGTCGACCTGTTCGAGGTCGGCCAGCAGGGATTCATCCGCCGCGGATCCCGACGCTGGAATCTCGGGCGACACGGGATCCTGTGATGCCTCGTCCGGCAACCCCGCGAGGGCCGCGTCCGTGCTTGGCGGCAGGGGATCGAATGCGGTGCCGCTGCTCGACTCGGGTTCGAACTCGTTGCTGTCGACCGATTCGTGCAAGAGCTCGATCTCGTCGCTCTCGATGATCTCCGGCTCGGGCGTATTGATGTGCAGGTCGCTCGAAATCGAGCTGTCCACCGACGGTGTCGCGGGCTCGGGCATGGAGCCCTCAATCACGCCCAGCACTTCCAAGGCCCGTTGCGAGGTGGGATCGAGTTCAAGGGCTTTGCGGGCGTAGTCGGCCGCGCTCTTGGGCTTGCTGGCAAGGGACTGCCGGGCCAGGACTTCGTATTCGGCGGCGGCCTCGGTCTTGCGGTCGAGCTGCACGAGCACCACGGCCAGGCGCTCGTGGGCGCCGGTGTGGGTGGGAACGCGCTCGAACACGCGCCGCAGGTGATCGGCCGCTCGCTCCACCAATCCGTACTTCACGAAGACGTCGGCCTCGGCCAGGATGCGCTTGACCTCAGGATCGTCGTCGGACTTCTCGACCATTCCCGAGGCGATGTCGATCCTCTCGGACATGGTGGCCGGCATGGGTTCGGCCGGCGTCGCGAAGTACTTGGCGCGCAGCGAGGGCGGGACCTCCATCTCTCCGAAGGTGATGGCCACGGGACGCTTGCCGACCCCGGCGGTGGGCAACGGCGTGACATTCGGGATGGGCAAAGCAGCGGGCCTCGACGCGTAGGCCGGCTGAGCCATGGCGGCCATGCCGCCGCGCTGCTGGCCCAGAAGCTCTAGCATTTCAGCGTCGTTGGGATCCATTGCGAGCACGCGCTGGGCGGTGTGGTTGCGTTCGCTGATGCGGCCCGCTTCGGCGTAGACGCGCACAAGCTCCTTGAGAACCGGCAGCGTCTTGTGCGCCTGGCCAAGCTGTTCGAAGGTTCGGGCGAGCAGGCTCAAGACCTCTGGATCGCGCTGGTTGGCCTCGAACGCTGGCTTGAGCCGCGCCAGGGCCGGACGCGGGTTGTTGTGATCGAGGTACTTTGCCGCGACTTCCATGGCCATGCCGTGGTTGGTCGGATCGTAGTGCAACAGGCGCTCGGCCACGCGCAGGAATTCGTCGATGCGGCCTTGCGTCTTGAGCAAGTTCGCGGCTTCGGTGAACTCAACCACGGCGTCCCTGATGAGGCCGCCCTGCGATGCCGTTTCGGCGTAGCGGATGTGGGCGTTGGCCTGCTCGGGGTTGAAGTCGATGATTTGCTTGATTGCGGACAGAGCCTCGGGCAGCCGGTTGTGCTTCTGATAGCTGGCCGCTGCCTGCTCTAGCTGTTGCACCGCGTCCGACATGAGCCCCAAGCGCCGAAAGACGTCGGCCAGCTTGATGCGGGCCTCTACGAAATCGGGCGAAAGCTTGATGATGTTCTTGTAAACCGCGACGGCGCGCTGGAAGAAGCCCTGCTCGACGTAGAGATCGACCGTTTTCTGGTACACCTCCGTGGCTTTGTCGGTCTTGCCAAGACGGACATACACCTCCGCCATGCGCAACCATGTGCGGGTGTCCTTCGGGTCTTCCTTGACCGCCTCTTGGAACATCGCCAAGGCCTTCTCGAAGCTTCCCCGCTCCAAGTACTTTTGGGCCGCTGCGAGCTGCTTATCTTTCTTGGTGACCACCTGTTGATATCCGCATGCACAGTGTTACCAGGAACGCAACACCTGTAAAGGAGACAGCCGATCATTTAGCCGAATCCGCGCTTCGGCAAGTAATCCGCCGCGGCGACGGAGTGGTCGGAAAGGCTCGATGTCGCTGCCGCAGAGAGTGGACTACAGGCGTTCGAGGAAGTGGGTGTCGAACCGGCCGCCGACGAAATCCGGGTGATTCAGCACCCGGCGGTGCAGATCGCAGTTGGTCTTGATGCCCTCGACCACGACTTCGTCGAGCGCTCGACGCATACGGGCCAGGGCCACGTTGCGGTTATCCCCGTGCGCCACGAGCTTGGCCAGCAGCGAATCGTAGAAGGGTGGGACGCGGTAGTGGGCGTAGATGTGCGTATCGACACGGATGCCGATGCCGCCCGGCAGGTTGAGCGCGGTAATGGTCCCTGGCGAGGGCGCGAAGGTCACCGGATCCTCGGCGTTGATGCGCAACTCGATGGCATGGCCGCGCGGGCGCATCTCGGCCGGCAAGCGCAAAGGATCGCCGGCCGCCAGGCGCATCTGCTCGCGCACCAGATCGACGCCGAACACGGCTTCCGTGACCGTGTGTTCGACCTGGATGCGGGTGTTCATCTCGATGAAGTAGAACTGCTTCTGTTCGTCGAGCAGGAACTCGAGGGTGCCGACCGTCTTGTAGCCGATGGCGGCGGTGGCCTTGCGCGCGGATCGCAGAAGTTCCACGCGCCGGACGTCGTCGAGGGCCACCGAGGGCGCTTCCTCGATGAGTTTTTGGTGCCGCCTTTGAATCGAGCACTCGCGCTCGCCGAGGGCGATGGCCGACTGCCCGTCGCCGAGCACCTGCACCTCGATGTGGCGGGGCCTGCCGATGTAGCGCTCCATGTACACGGCCGGGTTGTTGAATCCGGCCTGGGCTTCGGAGCGCGCGGCCGCGAGCTGCGCGAAGAGGCGGCTCTTGTCCTCGACGATCTTCATGCCGCGACCGCCGCCGCCGCCGGTGGCCTTGATAATCACGGGAAAGCCGATGCGTTCGATGGCTTCTTCCGCCTGCCGGTCGGTTTCGATGATGGGCGAGCCGGGCACCACGGGCACGCCTGCGGCTTCCATGGCCCGGCGGGCGGACACCTTGTCGCCCATGGTGCGCATCACCGAAGGCTGCGGGCCGATCCAGTGGATGCCACATTTCTCCACGACCTCGGCGAACTCGGCGTTTTCCGCCAGGAAGCCATAGCCGGGGTGGATGGCATCCGCGCCGGTCACTTCCGCGGCGCTGATGAGGGCCGGAATGTTGAGGTAGCTCTGGCGCGCCGGGGGTGGACCGATGCAGACCTTTTCGTCGGCGAAGCGGACGTGGAGAGAGTCGGCGTCCGCGGTCGAATGCACCGCCACCGAACGCAATCCGAGATCGCGGCAGGCACGGATCACTCGCAGAGCGATCTCGCCCCGATTCGCTATGAGAACCTTCTTGAACACGCGTACACCGTTGGTAGTCGTTGGTTGCGGGACTTGCGGGCCGAGCGTCGAGGGTGGTGGTTTCCCATCGCCTCTGCCGTTGCCGGCAGTTCGCGCTTTGTGGAATGAATTGCTAGGCCTTTTCGATGCGGAACAGGGGCTGGCCGTACTCGACGTGCTCCGCGTTCTTCACCAGGATCTCGACAACCTTGCCGTCGAATTCCGATTCGATCTCGTTCATCAGCTTCATGGCCTCGACGATGCAGACCACCTGTCCCTTGCGCACGCTTTGCCCGGCGTCGATGAAGGGCGGGGCCTCGGGCGCCGGCGCGCGGTAGAAGGTGCCCACGAAGGGAGACGTGATGAGTGTTCCGACCTCGGCCGGCTTGGCGGCTTTTTCGGCCGCGGGAACGATGTGCGCGATGGACGCTGGCAAGGGCGCCGCGACGGGCGTGGAGGATCCGCTCGTGCGTCGAGCCACGCGGACACCGCCGCAGGCATCGATCTCGATCTCGGCCAGGTCGAATTCGGCGGCAATCTCGGCCAGCTCGCGCAGCTTTTCGAGCAGATTGTCGAGATCGACGGGTTGACATCCACACGCGCACTCCTCGCGGCTTGCCGATGACGCCTTCTTGGCGGTGGCAACGGGGATCTTGCGTTTGCTCATTTTTGGGAAATTCCTTTCTTCGATGCGGTCGCCGCTCGCGACTTGACCTGGGACGAATCGGGTTGGGAGGACCTGGCGGAGCCGGCCCCTGGCTCTAGCACCAGCCTGGCCAGTGCGTCGAGCGCCAAACGGTAACCGATCGCGCCCAACCCCGCAATCTGTCCAAGACAAACGGGAGCCAGGAAGGATCGGTGCCGGAACTCTTCCCGCGCGTAGAGGTTCGAAAGATGAACTTCAATCGTGGGGAGCTTCACGGCCGCGATGGCGTCGCGCAGCGACACGCTGGTGTGGGTCAGTCCGCCTGCATTGACGAGGAGGCCGGCGGCCTTGCCTCGGGCCTGCTGCACGCGATCGATAATGGCGCCCTCGTGATTCGACTGGAAGGTTTCGACCGCTACGCCGAGCTCGGCCCCGCGCGCTTTGAGCCCATCGTCGATTTCGCGGAGGGTGGTTCGGCCATAAAGATGTGGCTCGCGCGTGCCGAGGAGATTGAGGTTGGGCCCGTGAATGACCGCGATGACCGGCTTTGCGCGCTTGGCTTCGTTCACAGCTCGGCCTGGATTTGCGGTACGAGAAGTCTCATCAGGTAGCGAGCCTTGCCAAAGCTGGCCTCGGGCTTCACCGCGCAGGCGATGAAGTATTCGTCGTTGAGCAGGGTAACCAAGACGGTGAGGCCGTCTGCCTTCAGGGTCACCTCATGCAGCTGTCCCAGTTCGAGTTCTTCGGTCGCCTTGCGCATCTGGGCCACGGTGTGGGCGAGTTCCATGCCGACCATCTGAATGTCGACGCCTGCTTCCCCTGGCTTGGCGTAGGACTCGACCGAGATGCCGTCGAAGCCCATGAGGATGCCCGCAACCCCTCCGGCCAGGCGATCCACCATGCGCTGTAGACTCTCGCGGAACATTGTCGTTTCCAATCTTCTAGTCGTAGTACTTCGGACGTGTCAATAGCGGCCAGCGCGACAGATCCTAGGGGCCCGTTGCCGTGGTAGTCGAGGTAGACGTGATGGTGCTGGTGGAGCCCGTGGGCACGGCCGGACAAATGACCGTTTTGTCCGGAAGGCCGCAGCACAGGATCTTCTCGTCCTCGCCGGGAGACAGGCAAGGATCGCCCGGATAGGGGTTCGAGCCGGCGAGTGCAGCGCAAGGGGCGTAGTTCGGATAGTTATAGGTCACCAAGGCAGGGTCGCTGTACCCGGTCTGCAAACACCCGGCGCAGACGTCAATCGAGTACACGAAGGGGGCGCTTTGGATATCGGTGCCGCCGTGGTGGCCTTTTGCCAGGATTGTTACGGTGACGGTGACATCTGGCGTGGTGCCGCCGCCTAGTGTGCCGAGGTAATCGAGAAGGCATTGGGCATGGTAGGGGGCGAGGATGTTGATCCAGGTTCCAAACGAACCACCGGCTGGGGTTAGCTCATACGTAAATTGGTCGGTGTCGAAGTTTGCCGGGCAGGAACTCGTCCAAGTCACGCCAGGAGCGGAAAGCTGCACGCTGAAATGCGTGAGGAAGATGTTGTTCATTTCGGTGGCCTTGCTGCCGCCAACCGAGTCGAGGTTGTTGGTGACTAGCAAAGCCAGCTTGTAGGGCCGGAAGATGTTGTCCGGTAGGTACACGTCGAATTTGCCGCTCTTGTGGGTCTCCGCGGTCATACTTCCCGGCACGATGCAGTCGCTCGAACTCAAGTTCTGCACCTGAACGATCTGCAGGGCGGTGAATTCATCGGTCGCCGAGCATGCAAAGAGACCGACAACCATGACGACGAAGCCTGCTATCCAGGCGATCCACATTCGACCCAATCTGCCAAATCGCATCGCGTATCCCCCATCATGTGGTTGCATCATAGCGATACCTACTTCCTGGTTTACTGCCCAAGCGCGTGTGAGCGATTGACGATTCGCGGAGTGATGAAGATCAGGAACTCCACCCGGTTGTCGAGCTCCTTCTTGCTGCGGAAAAACCACCCGACGACCGGAATGTCGGACAAGTAGGGAACCTTGCTCCAGCTCAAGCTGCTCGTGCGCGTGTAGATACCGCCAATCACCGCGGTATCGCCGTCGCGAATCAGCATGGTGGTCTTGGTTTCCTTCTTGTCGATGGTGGGCGTGCCGTTCTGACTTGTATTCGAGAAGTCGGGCGCGTTGTTGGTCACGCTAATAGTCATGGCGATGGTGCCCTCGTTGGTCACGTGCGGCTTCACCGTCAGGCTCAACTGGGCATCCACGAATTGAGTCTGCGCGCCCATGGCACTGACCACGGACACCGGGACCGACACACCTTGCACGATGCGGGCCTCGATGTTGTCCATGGTGGTGATGCGCGGCGAAGAAAGCGTACGAATCTGGCCCGTGTTCTCCATGGCCGAGAGGCGCAGGTTCAGGTTGAAGGCGCCGGCCACAGATCCCAGGGTGAGGCCAATCGCTGCGCCTGTACCGAGACCGGTGGACGCCGGCATGTTGACGAGGAAGTTCGGACTTCCGCCGGCAACGGCTCCCGTTCCGGTGCGTGCGCCGGGGACAAGACCCGCAGTCGACGCCGCCGTATCATCCGCGCCACCCCCGATGCCAACATTGTAGGGAAATACGAGGCCGGTCGGGTTGCCATGAGTGGTGTCCGCGAAGGCCGTGCCGCCCCATTGCACGCCGATTTGTCGCGAGAAGCTGGTTTGGGCCTCGACCATGCGTGCCTCGATGGTCACCTGCGAGGTTTGGGTGTCCAGGTTGCGCACTAGATCTTCCACCAGCTGCAAACTCTTGGGCACGTCCGAAACGATCAGGGTGTTGGTGCGGTGATCGACGGAGACCTTGCCGCGCGGGGTGAGCAGGTCGCGCGCCTTCTCTTGTAGCTGGGTAGCTTCGGCATACGAAACGCCGACCAGGCGGGTTTCGATGGGCAGAACGTCGGCAATCTGCTTCTGGCGGGCGATTTCCGCTTCCAGCTCCTTTTCGAGCAAGGATAGCGGCGCCACGCGAAGCAGGTTACCTTCGCGTACCGAGCCCAGACCTTTCGAGCGCAGAACCACGTCGAGGGCCTGATCCCAAGGCACATCACGCATTTTGATGGTGACATCGCCCTTCACATCGTCGGCGACCACGACGTTGACTTGGCCCACGTCGGCGAGCAGACGAAGAATGTTGTGGATGTCGGCGCCCTTGAAGTCGAGGTCAATGCGCCGTCCGGTGTAGCGCTTCTTGCCCAGATTCCCGAAGCGGCCGCCCGAACCTGGCGGCGAGCTGCCGCGGCTGTCGGAGGACGGGCGCGTGGTGTCCGCGGCAGGAGCTGCGCCCGGCGCGGCCGAGGTGGAACTCGCCGCGGATGGCGTGATCGAGGGCGGGGTCGATGGCATCGTCGATGGCTCCGTCGACGGCGTGGTCGAGCCTGGCGGAATCAGGTAGGGCGGGATGGCTTGGCCTACCCACACCCCGTTGACAAACCTCGCGCTGTATCCGGCCACCTTGCGCCCCGGCACGAAGAGCACGGCCGGCGGCGGCACCCAAACCGCGGGCAAGCTTGGCGCCTTGGCCTGGGCTTTCTGGAAGTCCCAGAAGATACGGCCGCCGTCGACGCGCACGCGATTAGGGACATCTTCGGCGAGGTCGACATCCACGCGCACGGTGCTGCGCAAGGCGGGATCGCGGTACGAGGTGATGACCTTCACGGGTCCCAGGTACTCAGTGGCGTCCAGATTGCGTTCGAGACCCTCGGACAGGTCACTGTGCTCAAGGCGCAGACTCAAACGCCGGCCCGCCATGCGTTCGACCGTAAACACGGCTCCGTCATCCACATCGATGATGACCGAGGCGTGGCTTGGCTCGTCTACGAAATCGATGCTGCGAATTCGGCTAATGGGCCGCAAGGTGATTGAACGGGGCCGACCAAGATTGCTCGGCGTGGTCGGCGTTGCTGGCGCCCGAGCAACAACCGGCGCTGGACTCGGCGTCGAGATTTGCGAGGGAGACGTGGCCACGGTTGCTGGCTTGGTGGGCGGGGTGGCCGCGTGGGTCGCGACGGGCGCGGAGGCTGGCACCGCGCTGGCCAGCGTGCTCGGCTTCCCCTTGGGCGGCGTCACGGCAGGCGCGGGGGCGGGTGCGGCGGCCACAGCGCTCTTGAGCTGTTGCAGTTCGGCGAGCAGCGCACCGCGAGCGCTTTCTAGTTGCTTGCGTTCTCCTTCGAGCTGCGTGCGTTCGGCATCGAGCCGCGTCCGCTCGGAACGGGCCTCGGCCAAACGTCGTTCTTCCGACTTGCGAAGCGCGATGGCTGCTTCCAGCTTGCTTTCTTCATCCCGGCGCAGCTTGGATTGCGCGTCCTTGCGAGATTCCTCTTGCTTGCGCGCGGCCACCGCTTGCGCGAGTTCCTTACGCGATTCCGTGGCAGCTTTTGCGGTTTCCTTGCGTTGGCGCTCGGCGGCGGCCAAGGCAGCCGCGGCTTCGGTCTTCGTCTTGGCGGAAGCATCTCGGGCCAGGCTGTCGCGGCGGGCGCGAGCGGCGCGTAACTCTTCTTCGCGGTCCGCCAACTTGGCTTCGAGGGTGCGCGCGGCGGATTCACGCTCGGCGACCAAACGCTCCGCGCCGGCCAGCTTGCTTTGCTGTGCTTCCTGGCGGCGGGCGATGCCGTCCAGGGCTTTCTGCCGTACATCGACCTCCTCGTTCGCCGCGAGCAGAGCCTTGTTTCGCTCGCTCTCGTGCTGGCGGGCAGACACTGCCTCCGCTTGGGCGAGATCGGCACGTTGGCGGGCCTTCTCGGCTTCGGCCTGCGCTTCCTTGGCCCGAACTTCCGCGCGCGCCAGTGATAGTTTCTGACGCTGGCCTTCCTCGGTGGCCGCGCTTGCTTCGGCCCGTGCTTTCGCGGTCTCGCGTTGGGCGGCGGCGAGTTCCTGGCGCAAGCGATCCGCCTCGACCTTGGCCGCGGCTTCCCCGCGCTGATGCTGCTCGGCCGTGGCCTGCGCCGCCAGGCGCTCCTTGGACTCGGCCTTCAACTCCGTCTCTGCGTTGCGCTGGGCTTCAGTGAGAGCTTGTGCCTCGGCCTTGGCTCGGGCGGCCAGCTCCGCCTGGGCGTTGGCGCGGGCTTGCGCTTCGGCCTTGGCCTGCGCCAGTGCCTCGGCCTTGGCCTGAGCTTCGGCCTTGTCCTTGGCTTGTGCGTCGGCCTTGGCTTGCGCTTCGGCCTTGTCCTTGGCTTGTGCGTCGGCGCGGGCTTGCGCCTCGGCCTTGGCCAGAGCCGCGGCTTCCAGCTTGGCTTGTGTCTCACGCTTGGCCTGCGCCTCGGCCTGGTACTTTGCCTCGGCCTCGGTCCTGGCTCGCGCCTCGGCTTTCAGCTTGGCTTGGTACGCTGCCTCGGTTTCGGTTTTGGCTTGCGTCGCCGCCCTGTACTTTGCTTCGGCTTCGGCCTTGGCCTGGGCCTCGGCGCGATACTTTGCCTCGGCTTCGGTCTTGGCCTGCGCCTCGGCTTTGAGCTTGGCTTGCGCCTCAAGTTTGGCTTGAATTTCGGCCCTGTACTTTGCTTCGGCATCGGCCTTGGCTTGCGCCTCGACCTTCAACTTGGCTTGCGCTTCGAGCTTGGCCTGGATTTCGGCTTTGTACTTTGCCTCGGCTTCGGCCTTGGCTTGGCTTTCGGCCTTCAACTTGGCCTGTGCCTCAAGCTTGGCCTGGGTTTCGGCCTTGGCTTGCGCCTGTGCCTCGGTCTTGGCTTGGGTTTCGCTCTGGACTCGCTCTTCCGCGCGCTCCCGCGCTTGGGTCGCGTTTCGGGCCAGAGCCTCGGCTTGCGCGCGCGCTTGCGGTGTCTCCGCGGGCGTCGGTCGCACGCGCGGGGCCACGCGCAAGGTGATTTCGTTGCCCTTGCTTTCGACGCGATAGTCGGCTGCTTGCCGCAAGGTAAGGACGATTCGCGTGCGCGGACCCGCGCCTTCATCCTCGGTGACGCTGGCGGAAACCAGGCCCACGGCATAGGTGCCGGCGTCCATGGGAAGGTCCAGGTCGCTCAGACGGGCGCCGCTCAGCTCGACCACCACGCGGGCCGGTTGTTCCAGTTTCCAGGTCGTGAAGGTCGGACGCGCGGAGGTGGCGATGGTCACGGCCGTGTCGCCCGCGGTTTCGGAGACGCGGATGTTCCGCACCCGCACCGTCTCGCCACGCACCGGAACGGACCAAGCCGCTAAAGTCGCAGCGCCTAGCACGGTTGCCAAGAACTTGGCTTGCTTTCTATGACAGGTCATTGATCTGTTCCTTCTGGATTGACGAGGACCGCCCTCTCCAAAGCCTTGGTGGTGCCACCCGGCGTCATCTCCGAAAGCTCCAGGATGACGCGATCGGAAAGAATCTTCGTAATGCGCGCGCCCGATTTCGACAGGTAGTCGCCGCGGCGAACGGATTGGCCGAGGCCCGTGGGATCCCTGAACATGGCGCGCGGATTGGCATCGCCGGTGACGACGGCGATCAGGGTCAGCTCTTCCAAGGCGTACTTGGCGAAGATCGCGGCCACGACGTTGGTCGTAATCTTGGGGCCGCGCTCGATCCAGGTGTCGAGATAGGAGCGGAAGGGATCGCGGTTCGATTCGTCGTTCTCGGCGAAATCCTCTTCGCGCAAGACCTTGCGCCTCAGGATCGCCAAACGTTGGGCAAGGGCGTCGGCGCTTGCCGTGGCCGCCGTGGCCGCCGCGGCCGTCGCGGCTGGCGCACTTGGTATCGCTGGCGCGGCCGGGGCTGGATGCGAGGCAGCGGCTGCTGGCGCGGGTGCGGCGGGCTGGGTCGCCTTGGTGTCGCTCGCCGGCGAGGCGGCCGGCTTCGGCGCCTGGGCGGCGGCGGGCGGATTCGCGCCACGCCCGGCGCCCGGCCTGGGTTCTTCCCCGGCGGCACGAGCGTAGGACCATCCCATCGCTACACCACCAGCGGAAGCGATAAGTCCGACGACCATCATCCGTTTCATGTTCCACCCTCCGAACCCGCTTGATCGCGGTAACGGAAAGTCGCGGCCACGAATCGCGCGTGCAAGCGCGGCGATATTCCGGGCTCGCTCTTTTCGACCGACAGGGAAAGGCCCTCGACGTTGACGATGCGAGGCAGTTCGCTCAAGTTCTTGAAGAACTTCGTGATGCTGTGGTAGGTGCCGCGCACCTCGATGCGAATGGGAATGCGGATGTAGAGCTCTTGCGGCGTTTCGGCGTCGATGGTGAGGGAGACGATTTCAAGCCCGGACAGTTCGGCTTGTTCCTGGATGTTGGAGAGGAAGGTCGGTATTTCCGCCTTCTTGGGCAGCGCCTTGAGCAGGTCGCGCTGTTCCTGCTGCAGCTGGGTCAGCTCGCTGCGATAGGCTTGGTACTCGCGCTTGCGCTTCTCGTAGTTGTCCTTTTCGGCCTTGAGCTGTTGCTGCTGCGAGCGCGCGGATTTGATTTGGTCCTGGACGTCGAGATAGAAGAGCCCGCCATACACGCCAAAAATCACCGCGACCAAGCCGAAGGTGGCGGCGATCTTCACCGGTGTTTTGAGGCGCAGAGCCTTTTGCAGGATGTCGTTTATGGCCATTTAGTAGATCACCGAGGCTGAGAGGCCGAAGTTGACGTACTTCACCGAGCCCTTGGACGCCTGCGCGGTTGCGTCCAGGTTCACATCCTTGAAGAAGACCGAGGAATTCAAGCGCTTGAGGAATTCGGCCACGTCCTCGTTGGATTTGGCCGAACCGCGCAGCTTGATCTTCTGCTTCTCCTCGGTGTACGAATCGAGCCAGGCGCGCTTGGTTTCCCAATTCGAGAAGCCGGCATTGGGATCCTTGCGCAGGGTCTCTTCGTAGGTCACGCGGTCGAAGGTCGGCCCCTTGCCGGGGCTGAGGATTTCCGATAGCTCGCGCAGCAGGTACACCGGCCCGGTTCGCCCGGATTCCAGCGACTGGATGGTCTTGCGCTGCTTGAGCAGCTCTTCGCGCTGGGCGCGGATCTTGTCGTAGTCGCCCAAATCCTGCTTCAGGCGGGCCACGTCCGCCTGAATGATGGTGTTGTCGTGCTGGGCGCGTTCGAGCTCGTTGGTTGCATCGAGGTGGATGAAGATCACCACGCCGATGCTCGCCAGGACGGCCAGCCCCATGAGCAGGAATTGGCGCTGGCCGGCTTCTTGCCGCTTGGCCTTTCGCGTGGGGAGAAGATTGATGCGTATCACTGCTTGTCTCCCGGCCGGCGCAATGCGAGTCCGACCGCGACGGCGGCTTCCGCCGCGTGCTGCTGCACGAACGCGATGTCGAACCGGTGCTCGTCAACCGTGACCTTGCGGAACGGATCCATGACCTCGACCGTGGTTCGCGCCTTTGCCTCGAGGGCTTTTTGCAACGCCGGTACTTTGGCCGACCCGCCGCACAGATAGATCTTGGTGATGGTGGCGTCGCTCGCCGACGCCAGATAGAAATCGAGCGAGCGCTGGAACTTGCCCGCCACGCCATCGGCCACCGAGGCAATGACGGCTTCGACTTCCTGGGGAACGACCTCGCTCACCGATTCGCCAGCCGCGCCGATCTTCCACGCTTCGGCCTCTTCTTGGCCGACATTGAGCCGCTTTTGAATTTCCTCCGTGAAGGCATTGCCGCCCACGGTGACGTCGCGGGTGAAGGCGCTCGTCCCGCCGGCGATGATGTTGATGTTCGAAAGCGTGGCGCCGACGTTGATGATCGCGATGGCTTCCTCGGGCACCACGGGGTAGTTGGCCTCGAAGGCGTTCTGGATGGTGAAGGCCGCCACGTCCATCACCACGGGTATGAGCTTGGCCTCGCGAATGACCATGCTGTAGTCCGCCACGACTTCCTTCTTGGCGGCGACGAGAAGAAGCTCCATCTGGCCGCCCGTGGCGGCGTCGCTACCGACCAACTGATGGTCGATCTCGACGTCGTCCTTGGAGAAGGGAATGTGGTGCTCGGCCTCCCAGGGGATCTGCTCTTCCAGTTCCTCGGGCGTCATGGGCGGCACCTTGATCTTCTTGATGATGACCGAGTGCCCAGAGATCGCCGTGGCGACCTCCTTGCCCTTGATGCCAAGGTTGTTGCGCAAGGTGCGGATGGCCTCGACCACCGCGCCCTGGTTCATGATGGCGCCGTCGACGATGGTCTGCGCGGGCAAGGGCTCGAACCCGAAATTGACCAATTGCAGGCCCTTCGAGGTCCCCTTGATTTGGACGACCTTGACAGAACTCGAACCGATATCGAGTCCTATGCAATTCCTGGGCATTTGCGTTGTCTCCCTTGCGGATTCACCATTGTCGTATCTTTACCTACATTGTGCGCTTGCCTGTGCGGAAATCAAAAAATCGACTCTCACGCTAGATATCGTTCACTTTGCCTTTGAAGTTGAGTCGGTTCCTGAAGTTGGCACTGGAGTCGGTGTGACGGGAACCGGCGTGTAGGGAGGAGGGGTATCCAGCCGCCCGTCGCTGCCGACCGACCATTCGCGGGTGTCGCGCCCGGCGCTGATGCCGTACTCCTTAATCTTGTAGAGCAGGGCGCGGTGGCTGATTTCGAGCAATTCGGCGGCGCGCGTGCGGTTGCCGTGGGTCTTGTGCAGGGCCCGGCGAATCAGCGCTTCCTCGGAGCGCCGAGATGCGCGTTTGATGGAGAGGTCGTCGTCCTCCGCGGGAGCGGGCCCGGCTGGGACCGGAGGAGCCGTGTTGCGCAACTTCTCGGGCAAGGCATCGGCCTCGATTTGCGAGCCTTCGCAAAGAACGATGGCCCGCTCGACGCAATTTTCCAGCTCGCGCACGTTGCCGGGCCAGTCGTAGTCGACGAGCAGGCGCATGGCTTCGGGCGCGGTGGTGGCGACCGCGAGCCCCATGCGGGCGTTCATGCGCGCGAGAAAATGCTCGACCAGGATGGGAATGTCCTCGCGGCGCTCGCGCAGGGCCGGCAGGTGCAGGGCAAACACATTGAGGCGGTAGTAAAGGTCTTCGCGAAAGCGGCCTTGCGCGACCTCAATGGCGAGGTCGCGCGCGGTTGCCGCCACCACGCGCACGTCGACCTTAATGTCCTGGCTGTCGCCCAGCCGGCGGACCTCGCCTTCTTGCAGGACGCGCAGCAATTTGACCTGCAGCCCGAGTGGCAGCTCCCCGATTTCGTCGAGAAAGAGCGTCCCCGTCGACGCTTCCTCGAAAAGGCCCTTGCGGTCGCGGTTGGCGTCGGTGAACGCCCCCTTGCGATGGCCGAAGAGCTCGGATTCCAGCAAGGTATCGGGGATGGCGCCGCAGTTGACGGCGATGAAGGGGCCCTGTGCGCGCGGCGACAGGCGGTGAATGGCGCGCGCGATGAGTTCCTTGCCGGTGCCCGACTCGCCGCCGATAAGCACCGTGGTCTTGAACTCGGCGATCTTGCGCACGGTGCGGAAGAGATCGAGCATTTGCCGGCTGCGCGCCACGAGGTCGCCGAGGCCGGTTTCAGGCTCTTGCCCTCCCGCCCGGATCTGTTTGTGCAGCGTCTGGTTTTCGCGAAACAGGCGTTCGCGCTCCTCCGCCTTGCGCAAGAGCAAGATGATTTCGTCGGCTTCGAAAGGCTTGGAGATATAGTCGTAGGCGCCGTGTTTCATGGCCTCGATGGCGATGTCGCGGCTTCCGTACGCGGTCATCACGACGACGGTCATGCCGAGGTTGCGGCGCCGGATCTCGTCGACCAGATCCATGCCGCTGCGGTCTGGCATGCGCAGGTCGGTGATGACGATGTCGTAGGGGCGATCCTCGACTTCCTTGAGCGCCCCGTCGACGGAGGCGATCCCGACCGACTCATAGCCCTCGCGCTTGAGCAGCGTCTGCAGCATATGCCGCAGATTCTGCTCATCATCCACGATTAGCACTCGGCGCATAAGTCCCCTACGGTTCTGGCGCGTCTCCGCAAACAAACGCCAGCCGAGTAACCATCGTAACAGACGTAACCAATCTCGGCCAAATTCCGCGGCCGATTCCAGCGGGATCCGCGGTGAGGCGGGAGACTAGAGTGCGGCGGTGGCTTCGAGCGCTTCGGCGTCGGCGAGGTCTTTGGCCCGGCCGCATTCGCGCTTGGTCACGATCAGATCTCTACGGCCGATGACGTTGACCTGGATTCCTTCCAGGCTGGTTGTCTCGCGGTGCAACCAGGCCTCGGCGAACTCCAGACCGCAGATCCCTTTCGCCAGGTCGATGCGATTGGGAGGCACGCCAATCCACACGACTTCCAGGGGCGAGGCCGCGTTCAGATGGTCGATGAAGATGGGAGGCGCGCCGAAATCGGCGAGGGCGCGATACGCGCGTTCCATGTTTTCGGCCGAATCGTCGAGCCACAGATCCATGTGGCGGGTGGTGCGCGGCTGGCCGTGGTACTCGACGGCAAACGCCCCTACGAGCAGGTAGCGAACTTCTACCTTCGACAATGCCCGCAGGAGCTTTACGAAGTCTTTGTTGATTTCCAAAGTGGCCTCCTAACATCAGAAATCGACAGCCAAACGCGGCTGCCAAGCGTCGGCCGGGTAGTGACTCCCACGGCGGCAACACGCCGCGGACCGCTGTACGGGAACCATCTTCCGCTGGCGGGACGATGGTTCTCCACGTCCATGGTATCCGGCACGGGCGCCATTCTAGCGCGTTTGCCACTTGTCAACCGATCAGATTTTTGCAGACTTTTGGGATTGGATTTTCAGGACGCGGTGAGGCTCGCGTCATGCGGCGGTGAGTTTGCGCGTGCTGAAATCTCAAGACCCGGCGAGGCCGGCGTCGGTAAGCAGCGAGGTGATTTCTTTCTTGGTGAGTTCGCGATAACCGCCCATTTTCAGGCCTTCAAAGCTGATCGCGCCAAGGCGGACGCGGGAAATTTTCAGCACCGTGTGGCGAATGGTTTCGCCAGCGGCCTTGAGCACGCGCGGGCGGCTTTCGGCCACGATCATCTCGATCCACGTGTTCTTGCCCGTGCTGGCGATGGCTTCGACCCGGCTGGGCTTGACCGGCCGCCCATTCCATTTCCAGCCGCGAGCCAGCCGCGCGATCTCCTCGTCGCCGGCCTTGCCTTGCAGCTTGAGGTGGTAGGTCATGGGCACGTGCCCACCGCCGCGCGACATGCGTTCGGCCAAGGCGCCGTCCGTGGTCAGCAGGACCACGCCCTCGGCGAGAAAATCGAGCGGCGCCACCACCTGCCAGCCGAATTCCGGGTCGGGAATGAAGCGCGCCATGGTCCTGCGGTCCGGGCTGTCGGCCGACGCGGGAGCCAGCGTGGCCAAGCAGAGGCGCGGCTTGAGCAGCACCCGGTATTGCGGCGCCTCGGGACGCACCCGCCGGCCATGCACTTCCACGCGCTGGCTTTGCGGATCGATCTTGATCCCCAGCTCAGTCGCCACCGCGCCGTCGATGGTGACTTCACCGGCGCGAATCATGTCCTCGGCACGTCGGCGAGAAGCGATTCCCGCCTGGGCCAGCATTTTCTGCAATCGGATTTGTGCCACGGGTTTTGCCTATTCGGCCAACGGAGCCGCGGGCGGCTCTTCCTCGGCCTTGGCTGCGTTGTCGGAACTGGCTTCCTCGGTCGTTTGCTCGGGATTGGCGGTTTCCTCGGCGGCTGGCTCCACATCGCCCAGGGCTTGCTTGGCCAGGCGCGAGGCCTGGTCGAGCTCGTCGAGCAGCGGGTCGGCGTCGTCCACCTCGGGCGCGAGCGCGGTGCGTGTGATGGTGCCAAGTGCCACGTCGGGGCGGGGCGCGACGGTCGCCGGCTCGGCGCCGTGCTCGGACTCGACCTGCGTGCGATCCTCGGCCGACAGCTCGTAGAATTCGCGCAAGGTGGGCAGCTCGGCCAAGTCGCGCAGGTTGAAGACGCGCAGAAACTCGGGCGTCGTGCCGTAGAGCATGGGACGGCCGACTTCTTCCTTCTTGCCGATGATGCGCACCAGGCCGCGATCGAGCAAGGTCTTGAGCACCGGCCCGCAATCCACGCCGCGGATGTCGTCGATTTCCGGGCGCGTGACCGGCTGTCGGTAGGCGACGATAGACAGGGTTTCCAGCATGGCGCGCGACAGGCGCACGGGTTTGCCGGCCAGCAGGCGCGAAACCCAATTGGCGTGTTCCGGGTTGGTGCGCAGATGCCACCCGGACGAGAAAGCCGCCACTTCGATTCCCGAACCCTTGCGCCGCTCCATCAGCGTGTCGAGCGCGGCCGTGATTTTCTTGCCGTCGCGTTCGCCCAGCAGGCGCTTCAAGTCGTTCAGGCTAAGCGGCTTGTCCGCAGCGAAGAGCAGGCTTTCGATGATCGCCTCCAGCCGCGAACCCTCCGGCGCGGCCTCTGGAATGGGATCGTCCGATGGCGCGGACGCTTCGCTGCTCGGCTCGGCCGAGACAGTGTCTGTCCGGTCGCCGTCCTGCCATATTCCCGCGAAGTCGCCCGATTCAACCGCAGCCACCGTTTCGGGATCAGGGCTTGCTTCCTCGGCTGAAACTTCCGGCCAAGCCTGGTCGGAAGCCGGCGGCACAAGTTCGGGCGGGACACTCTCCACCACCGTCGGCGCCGAGTTCCGGGCCTCTTCACTCTCCGAGGTTTCGGTCGTCACAGGTGTGGCGGCCGGCTCATTTTGTTGTTGGTTCTTGCTCTGCTTGCGTTTGGCCATCAATAGCTTGCTCGCCAGCTTGCTCGCCAGCTTGCTCGCCCGTTTCGGCGAGAGCAGGAGAGGGTAGGGAGATTACATCGTCTTGGCAAGGATGTCGGGCAGGATCGCCTGCCGCGGGTTCGCTTTCTCCGCTCGGCGCCTCGGCCTGCGTTTGCGAGTCGACGGGCTCCTTTGCCGAGGTCACGCGCAGGTTGCGGGCGTCGGCTAAACCTGCGCCCTCGACCTGGGCCAGGAAGAACGCCCCGCCGTCCTCCTGCTGCAGGATGCGGACGACGCGCAGGCGGGCCAGCTCCAAGACCGCCAGCAGCGAAATCACGACTTGATGGCGCAGCTCGAGCTCGGACAGGTTCTGGCTCAGAAGATCCTCGAAGCGGACCATGCCCTTGCCGGCTTCAAGTAGGTCGATGACTTGGTTGACGCGATCTGCGATCGAGATGCGATCGACAACCACGTCGTGCACGTGCTGTGGTTTCGCCTTCTGGAGGATCTGCGCCCAGTGTTCGAGCAGCTTCCACACCGAATGTTCGGCCAGCCCGGCCTCGCCCGCTCCTTCCAGGGGCACGCCGCGTACGAAGACGTTGCGGCCCTCGATGGGGCGGCTGCCCAGGTTTTCGGCCGCGTGCTTGTATTTCTGGTATTGCAGCAAACGCCGAATCAGCTCCTCGCGCGGGTCGACAGGCTCTTCCCCGTCCTCGCTGGCTTCCAGCGGCTCGGGCGACGGCACCAGCTCGCGCGACTTGAGATACGCGAGGTGGGCCGCCATGACCAGGTAGTCGGCCGCGACCTCGACCGACATGTTCTGCATCAGCTCCAGGTACTCGATGTACTTCTCGGCGACGAAGGAGATGGAGATGTTGAGGATGTCGAGTTCGTGGGTTTGGCAGAGGTGCAAGAGCAGGTCGAGCGGCCCTTCGAACTCGGGCAAGGTGATCCGGTAGGCGGTGTTGGATGAGCCGTCACCCAAGGTCGCATAGCCGCCGGGAGAGAGGGGCTCGCCGCTCATGAACCGATCGCCATGCTGAGGCCCAAAATCCAGTACGAGGTGATGAGGTTGATGGGATAGCCGATGACATTGATGAGCGGCAATCCCAGCGAGGGACTTATCACCAGGAAGATCAGGATGAAGTTTCCATAACGTGCCAGGAAATCGACCAGGTTGTGCATGGAGCGCGGCAGAACCCAGGCCAGGACCGCGCCGCCATCGAGCGGTGGGATCGGGATCAGGTTGAAAATCATGAGCGAGATGTTGAGGCGAACCAGGTAGTGAAAGACGGCATTGAGCAAATGGTCAGGCGCGTGCAGCTTGGCGCCCACCACGATTCCGATCGAGACCACCAATGCCATGAGGAGGTTCATGGCCGGTCCGGCGATCGCCACCATCATGCGACCGGTACGCACGGAAAAACGGCGGGTCAGGGCAGCCGGGTTGTACTGCACGGGCCGGCCCCAGGCCAAGAGCGGCACCGAGGTCAGCGCCATGAGGATCGGCATCAAGATGGTGCCGATGGGGTCGATGTGGTGCTGCGGCGCCAGTGTCAGGCGGCCCTGCTGGCGCGGCGTTGGATCGCCTAGCCGGGTGGCCACCCAGGCGTGGCCGAACTCGTGCACGGTGATGCACATGATGAACGCGATCAGGTAGAGGATCGCGCGTTGGATTTGGTCGGCTCCGATGTTCAAAGGATCTCCGCGGCGTTGCCGCAACAAGAGCCAGGGTATAGCCGACGGACTCCAACGTGGTCAACGTCGACTCACGCTCGCGGGTGGAACTTGTCGTAGACGCTGCGCAGATGGGCGCGCGAAAGATGCGTGTAAATCTCGGTGGTGCCGATGTCGGCATGGCCCAGCATGGCCTGCACCGAGCGCAGGTCGGCCCCGCGTTCGACCAAATGGGTGGCGAAGGAATGGCGCAACTTGTGCGGCGAAATGTGCTTGTGGATCCCGGCCGCCCGCGCGTGGGCGTCGATGATCTTCCAGAAACCCTGTCGGGTCATGCGTCGGCCAAGCCGGCTCAGGAACATTGAATCCACGCTCGCCTTCGCGCTCTCGCAAAGGAAGCTGGGCCGCGATAGGTCGAGGTAGGTTCGCAGTGCCGCGACGGCGGATTCGCCGAGGGGTACGAGCCGCTGCTTCTTGCCCTTGCCGAAGGCCATCAGATATCCAGCCTCCAAGTTTACGTCGGAAAGGCGCAGCTTCACCAGTTCGGAAACGCGCAAGCCCGTGGCGTACAGGGTTTCCAGCATGGCCGAATCGCGCAGCCCCCTCGGCGTCGATCGGTCGGGCGTGGTCAGCAGGCGATCCACCTCGTCGAGGGTGAGAAAGACCGGCAGCTTGCGCCCGAAGCGCGGCAGGTCGATTTCCTCGGTGGGATTGTTGTCGCAGATGTGTTCCTGGCGCAGGAACTTGAACAGCTGGCGCAGGGCCACCAGCGCGCGCGCCTGCGAGCGGGCCGAGAGTCGGTCGCCGGTCAGCGCGACCAGATAGTCGAGCACCTCGCCCGGCCGCACAGCATTTGTCTCGTTGATGCCGCGGTCGACGACGAAACGCGCGAACGCGGCCAAATCGCTGCCGTAGGCCGCCACCGTGGCCACCGACAGCTCGCGCTCGACCCGCAGGTGGTCGAGGAATTGCTGGATCGCTAGATCAATGGCAAGGCTCACGACCGTGATCGTCCGCCCGCCACCCCCAACGCGCAAATTCCTTGCCCTGCTGTGTGCGGAGACATTCTGAACTTCTTGTTCCAAGTGCGGCACCGCCGACATCATTCAAACCGAAGGGTCGATTACTTCATATTGATGCTCTTTCTCGGGCATTTGGGCCTTTGACCTACGGTATCTCCCTGAAAACACATGCGGCGCGAAAACTGCATGTCTCGGGTGTCATCGAGCCACCTCGTGAGACTTGCGACGAACGGAGCAGGACCGCAGCTTTGAGATCCAGCGCCATGCTGGATAGGTGTATTTGGCTGCTTGAAAAATGAAGGTTGTGGCATGCCTGCGAAGAAACACGATCCTACTGTTTCCGACGATGACGCATGCGCGCTAGAGGGTGTCTCGGAGGTTCGGCGAGAAGATGCGTTGCTCAAGGCGGGGGTTCTGCAGAGCGCGATTTTCAACAGCGCCAATTTCTCAAGCATCGCCACGGACGCGAATGGCGTCATTCAAATCTTCAACGTAGGTGCCGAGCGCATGCTGGGCTACACGGCCGCTGAAGTCCTGAACAAGTTCACGCCCGCGGGGATTTCCGATCCGGGGGAAATCATCGTGCGTGCCAAGGCGCTAAGCGAGGAACTGGGAACGGCGATCGCTCCCGGCTTCGAGGCGCTGGTATTCAAGGCCTCGCGCGAAATCGAAGATATCTACGAATTGACCTACATCCGCAAGGATGGCAGCCGCTTTCCTGCCGTCGTGTCGGTCACGGCCCTGCGCGACGATGGCGACGCCATCATCGGCTACCTGTTGATTGGCACCGACAACACTGCTCGCAAACAGGTGGAGGCGGAGCAAAAGAAGCTCGACCAGCGCCTGCGCGACCAGCAATTCTACACGCGCTCTCTCATCGAATCTCACATGGACGCGCTGGTGATCACCGATCCGCTAGGGATCATCAGCGACGCCAACAAGCAGATGGAAACGCTTACCGGCTGCACACGCGACGAGTTGATCGGGGCGCCGTTCAGGAACTACTTCACCGATTCAGAACGGGCCCAGGCAGCCATCAAGCTGGTACTGCGAGAAAAGAAGATCACCGATTACGAGCTGGCCGTGCGCGACCGCGATGGCAAGACGACGGATGTGTCCTACAACGCCACGACTTTCTACGACCGAGACAGGGTTCTGCAGGGTGTGTTTGCGGCCGCTCGAGACGTCACGGAACGCCAGCTCAGCCAGCAGTCGCTTCAGAGGACCAACGTCGATCTGGAGGTCGCGAAGTTGGCCGCAGAAAAGGCCAATCTCGCGAAGTCGGACTTTCTTTCCAGCATGAGCCATGAGCTTCGCAGTCCGCTCAATGCAATCCTCGGCTTCGCGCAATTGATGGAGTCGGCCTCGCCACCTCCGTCGGACTCGCAACAGGAGAGCATTGCCCAGATTCTCCAGGCGGGATGGCATTTACTGAAACTGATCGACGAGATCCTTGATCTGTCGGTGATCGAGGCCGGCAAGGTGGTGCTCTCGACGGAGCCAGTATCCTTGGCCGAGGTCATGTCCGAATGCCAGGCCATGCTTGAGCCCGAGGCGCAACAGCGCGGGATCGGCATGACCTTTCCCATCTTCGACCATCCGGTCTTCGTCAGCGCCGATCGGACGCGGCTAAAGCAGGTCGTCATTAACCTGCTCTCCAACGCGATTAAATACAACAGTGTGTCGGGGACGGTGGTCGTGGCGTGCAGTGCGAGAACCCCGGAACGCACGCGTATCAGCGTGACTGACACAGGGGCAGGTCTGTCTCCAGAGAAGCTAGCTATGCTCTACCAGCCATTCAATCGCCTTGGACAAGAGGCGGTGGGTGGTGTGGCAGGTACAGGTATCGGCCTAGTGGTAACCAAGAGACTGGTCGAGCTCATGGGCGGCGAACTGGGGGTCGAAAGTACTGTCGGCACTGGAAGCGTGTTCTGGTTCGAGTTGATCACGAGCGCTGCGCCTCAGCTCGAAACCGAACCAGGCGAAGCCGCCGCTCGCGACAAGACGCCACTGCCCGTCGGCACGCCTTTACACACCCTGCTCTATGTCGAGGACAATCAGGCCAATATGAGGTTGGTCGAGCAAATCATCGCGCGGAGACCCGACCTACGGTTGTTGACCGCGGTGAATGGACTTCTTGGTATCGAGATGGCGCGCAAGGAGCAGCCAACGGTCATCCTGATGGACATCAATCTGCCCGGCATCAGCGGGGTCGCCGCCATGGAAATCCTGCACGACGATCCGGCCACGGCCCATATCCCGGTCGTTGCCCTCAGCGCCAACGCGATTCCCCGCGACATCGAGATGGGTCTGGCGAAGGGCTTCTTTCGCTATCTCACCAAGCCCATCAAGATCAAAGAGTTCACGGACACGCTGAACGCGGCACTCAAATGTCGAGAAGCAAACCGGCCCTAGTGCAGTGGAAAGAGGAGATAGACCATGGTCAGGACTTTTGAGATTCTCAACGCCAGGGTTCTGGTCGTCGACGATCAGGAATCCCACGTTCTCTTGCTCGAACGAATGCTGCGCGACGCTGGATACACGTCGATTGAGTCGACCATGGATCCGACTGCGGTCTGCGAGCTTCACCGCACGAACCGCTACGCCGCAATTTTGCTCGATCTCAAGATGCCAGGCATGGACGGGTTCCAGGTCATGGAGAAGCTGAAAGAGCTCGACACGGACGAGAACTTTCCTGTCCTGGTCATCACCGCCGAGCCGGGCCAAAAGCTGCGGGCCTTGAGGGCTGGCGCGAGGGACTTCGTCAGCAAGCCTCTCGACATGCCGGAAGTCTTGATCCGCGTTCACAACATGATCGAACTCCGTCTGCTGCGCCTGGAAATGGATCTTCTTCGTGCCCAACTCGTGGATGCGCAGAAGCTCGTCCGTGGATAGTCATTTCGGTGCGACCGGGAGAGGCTGTCACAAACTCCTCGCCCCTAACCGTGCTAACCTCCGCCCCATGAAGACGCGTATCGGCAACCGGGATCTTGCCTACGAGTCCTACGGCAGCGGCGAGGCGCTGGTGCTGGTTCACGCCTTTCCCTTCGATGGTCGCATGTGGCGTGAAGCCGCGCGGGCTTTGGCCAGTCGCTGCCGGGTCATCGCGCCCGACATGCGCGGCTTTGGCGCGTCCGACCTTGGCGACGGCGACGCTTCCATCGCCGACATGGCCGACGACGTCGCCGCTTTGCTCGACAGCCTGGGCATCGCCCGTGCCAGCGTGGGTGGGCTTTCGATGGGTGGCTATGTGTCGCTTGCCTTCGCGGCCCGGCATGGCGCGCGCTTGCAGCGCCTGATTCTCGCCGACACCAAGGCCGCCGCCGATACGGAGGTTGCCCGGGTCGGGCGAGCGGAGGCCCTGGCCAAGGTGGAAAAGGAAGGAGTGGCCGCCTTGGTCGAGCGCCAGCTGGCCGTCCTGCTGTCGCCAGCGGCCAGCGAGGCCTTGCGCGAGCAGGTGCGCGTGTTTGGCCAGCAAAGCCCGGCAGGTGTTTGCGCTGGCATCAGGGCACTTCGCGATCGCCCCGACCGGCGCGCCGAGCTCCCTGCCATCGCTTGTCCGACCCTGGTCTTGGTGGGCAGCGAGGACGTTATCTCGCCGCCTGCGGAAATGGCCGAAATGGCTTCCGCCATTCCGGGCGCGCATTTGGTAAAAATCGCTTCGGCCGGGCACCTAAGTTGCCTGGAGAAACCAGCCGACTTTGCCGCGGCGATTGCAAACTTTATCTAGAGACAAAGGATCATGTTGCGATTAACGAGTTTTGGCACCCTGGCACTTCTGCCATTCGCAGCCGTTGCTTGTTCCAGTAGCCCCTCGTCGTCGTCAAGCGGGTCGGTCGTGGTGACCGATACGATGGGCTACAAGTTCGACGTGTCGTGCGCGAGCAGCATATGCACCCTCACGTCCGAGGATCCCACCGTCACCCCCGATTCGTGCGGTGTGGGCGACGGAACCGATACCTTCGTTCTGACTTGGGGAAAGATCCTCGTCATCACCGCATTGCCGGTCATGTCAGCCGGCGACGTCGAACTCAGCGCCGCGGATCCCTCGCACCCGGTCGCATGCGCCAGCAATGCGGACTGCCTGTCGCCTGGTTTGACCAGCGTCATAGATAGCAACGGCGATACGCAGCCGTTTTCCTGCCAGAGCGGCATTTGCCAACTGCCGAGCCAGCCACTGCTAACCGTCGACGTGATCGCCCTCTGCCAGGCCGACATTCGCTGGCCCGAATCCGACTCTTGTCCATACGTGGTCTCCCAACCCTTCGCCAGCCGCATGGTCGAGGTCGCGGCGGGCTGTGGTCCGAATAGCAAGTGTTCCACGGTTCCCGCGGATTGCAGGCAGCTGACGGCTGGCACGGATGGTGGGATTCTCGTGGCGGACGGCGGAATCACCGCGGCAGACGGTGGGGCTCCCATGGCGGACAGCGGGGCTTCCGCGGTGGACGGCGGGACCGTCGCGGCGGACGGCGGAATCTGAGCACCGCGCCGAGATAGCTCTCGGCATCTTACCTGGACAGGGGCGTAGGGGCGGTTACACTTGAATACAATGTTGTTCGCGCCATTTTCCTGGAATCACCACGACGCGAACCTCATCGTGCCGCCCAGAACGGGCAAGTCGGGCCGAATCGAACTTCGCCGTTTTGCTGGCCCGTCCGCCTACGCACGCAAGATGAACCCCATGCGTGTGGCCCATCTGACCGACCTGCACGTCGGCCGGGTGACCCCTTTCGAGATCCAGCGTGAGGCACGGGCGCTGGTCAACGCCCAACACCCGGATCTCATTCTCGTCACCGGAGACTTCGTGTGTCATAGTCAGGCCTATCTGGACCAGTTGACGCAACTTATGGCCGGATTCACGGCGCCAGTGCTCGCGGTGCTTGGAAATCACGACTACTGGGTCGGCGCCGAGGAAGTCAGTTTGGCCTTGCGGCGGGCCGGGGTCGAGGTGTTGCGCAACCAGAACACCATCATCTCGGTACGCGGCCAGCCCATCCAAATCGTCGGTCTCGATGACGCTTACACCGGCCACGCTCTTCGCGACAAGGCCGTGGCGGGCCTGCGCCACGACCTGCCAGCGCTGGCCATGTCGCATATCGCGGAGGAAGCCGATTTCCTGTGGACACATGGCATTCCCTTGGTCCTTTCCGGGCACACGCACGGTGGCCAGATTACGCTGGCCAGGCTGCAAGAAATTACCGTCGGCAAGATCGGCGGACACAAATACGTGCATGGACTTTACGGATCGCGGCAGGCCAATGGCAATGCCGGCGCGGTCTATGTCGGCGCGGGCATCGGCGCGGCGGTGATGCCCATCCGCATCGGCGAGCGCGGCAAGCGCGAAGTGACCATCTTCGAACTCGGCGTCGCTCCAGGTGGCTTCAACGAGCCCCACGAGGAACAACGCCCCTCGCGTGGCCGAGCGGTTTCTTCGGCCAAACTTCAGCGCCGTATGGCCAAGGTTGTGCGCAATCGCGACCGGCGATCGAACCGGAGAACCATCGAGATGCCCAGCGTATGAGTGGCGCTGGGCGTTCCCTGGGTGAGAATCCTCCTACCCGTTTTGCAGGAAGTCCGTCACCTCGCCAGCGACGCGCATCACCGCGGCGAGGTCGGTCTTGGGCAGCGAAATGGCGCCCACCGCGGGATGGCCGCCGCCGCCGTAGCGTTCGCACAACTTGGCGATGTCGTGGGTGCGCGGGGTTTGCGGCCAGGGATTCGAGCCTATCGAGATCTTGTAGCGCTCGGGGGTTTCGAGCAGGGTCACGGTGTAGCGCGCTTGCGGGTGCAGGTAGTAGGCGATGAACTTGTTGAGCGTGGAAACGCCCTCGGGAATGAGGTTGCTGACGACCACGCCGTGGTCGAGGTGCGACACGCGGCGCACGGTTTCGATGTTCTGGCCATGCCGTTCGAGCAGCGGGGCGAGGGCCTTGGCCACGTAGTCGTCCGCCGCGATTTCGCCGAGTGGCCGTGAAGACAGATCCTCGATGAAGCGTTCGGCGAGCCCGCGATCGCGATTGTTTTCGACCCAGGTCATGAGGCGGAGTGCCGGCTCGCGCAGCTCGACCGCCATGGCCGCCGAGGGAAAAAGGGCGCCGTCGACGATCTCGGCCCAGCGGAGCAAGTCGGCGAAGCGGGCGATGTCGAAGCCAAAACGTTCGGCCAGGCTCTCGGCAAGGAATTTGGTGCAGCTCTTGCGGTGCGGGTCGTAGAATTTCTGGCCGCTCTTGTCGGCGCGGAAATGGGCTTCGTCGCCCGGCAGCTGAAATGCCGAGGCGTGGTGATCGAACCACCAGTGCAAGCGCGGGTCCTGGCTGTAGCGGAAATCCACGCAGGCGTTCACGTCCCCGTCGAGCAGGCTGCTGGCGATGGGCTGCGCGTCGCCCTTGTGCTGCATGGGTGTGTAGGCGACCTCGGCCGGGCCCTTGGCCAGGTGCTCGCGGAAGAAGCGGGCGAAGAGTCCAGCCGAGGCCGAACCGTCGAGGCAGTTGCCATGATAGAGGATGCGGAGCTTCATGAGTTGAACCTAGCCCAATTCCGGGCAGACGCCTGGGTGTTCGGCAAGTCGTAGCCGGGTTTTTGCGTGCCCCGGCCACTTTCGTGAGCCGAAAAGATCGCCTCGCGAGCACTGACGTCTTGTGCTGGAGCCGCGGCCCACGACAGTTCCGACCCCGAGGGGGTTCCTATGAAGTTCCGTTCATTGAGGCACCGCCATGATTAGACGCGTGTTGACAGATGTTCCTGGTATTGGGCGACTTTGCGAGTTGGGGCATCGCGAGTCGATGGTATTTCCAGGCTTGCTAGGCGCATGGCCCGCGCAAATCCACAGCGCTGGGTTCCATTCGGAGTACGGTCCAAGCTACGACGGGAACGGGCGCAATCCTGGCTACCAAGGGTTGGCCGCAATCAGGTACACCTTGAGCGGGCGCGGATGGCTTCGCACCCATGACGGCCAGATACCCGTCGAGCCGGGCCAGGCAGTGTTGCTCTACTTTCCGTATGAACACCACTATTGGATTGAGGCTGGCGAACAGTGGGAATCCTTCTACATCACCTTCACCGGGCGGGAAGTGATTGGCCGCATTCGCGAGGTCGCGGACAGGGTTGGCCCGGTCCTGACGTTGGCATCGAATTCGCCGACACTGGCGCGCGCGGCCGAGGCGTGTGCGGATGCCCTGGAGAGGAAGATAGAGTCGCCACAGCAGGGGTCAGCGTCGGCCCATGCGATTCTGATGGAGTTGCTTCGCGAATGCTGTCCCCCCGCGCGAGTTTCCGCTTGCCGCTCGCCGAGCGTGCCCGCATTCGTCATTGAGGTCGAGGAGTTTTGCCGTCAGAACTACGCGCGTCCCATCGGCGTCGCGGACATGGCCCGCGTCGCGAAGATGAGCAGATTTCACTTTACGCGTCTGTTCCACAAGGCCTGGGGAATCTCGCCAGGTCGATACCTTGGCCTCGTCCGTCTGGAAGATGCCATGCATCGGATCCGAGAGGGTGGATTCACGGTCAAGGATCTGGCGCAACAATGTGGCTTCAGTACCGCGAACTACTTCTGCAAAGCATTTCGGAAGCACTATGGCGTGGCACCGGGAGGCTTCAAGGTGGGTAGATTTGTGCTCAAGACGCCGCGCCAGCTGACCATGGTGCATGGTCAGGCGAGCGATCCCGCGTGGCGCGAATCTCGCGCGCCGGGGCAGCCCCCTGCCGTCGGCTAGGCAGCGGCGCGCTATGAGACGGCCGAAAACGCATGCTGGAATATGCTCGGCCCGAGTGGCAGACTGCGTATCTCAATAGGCAAAGTGCGTGATTCCCAGTCGAGTCACCGGGAGGGTCCACGATGAGAGCGTTCAAGGTTGCGCGTTTCGCTCTGAAAGGTTGTTTGATTCTTTTCACCGGAATTGTAGCTCCGGCCTGCAGTCCGGACGCCGGGACACTGGTCGGAAACAGCAATATCACAATCAGCTCAGGGGCAGGTGGTACGGGAGGTGCGGGTGGCGTGCCATCCAGTAGCAGCGGCCTCGTTATCATTCTCCCCGATGCTGCAGCCTTTGGCGGCGCCTCCGGCAGCGGGGGAAGCACCGGGGACGTGTACGCCGGGGATGGAAAGCCATTTCACTGCGACGATGCCGGCAATTGCACCTGTCTGGCGATCCTATCCCTGGGCCAGCCGGGGCAAACGGGCAGCGCCACCGCCGGGGCAAGCGGCGATACGAACGCGTTTCAGGCGTACATGAACACCAACACCAACGCCACCATGACGATATTGAAGACCTTCACGCCACTGACGGATTCACTTCTCAATCAATACGACGTCGTGATCCTGCAAGCCCTGCAGGATCAGACAGGCACGGCGCGGACCTGGACTTTTCAGGCGAGCGACATTGCCGCGCTAGAGAAGTGGGTCAGGGCCGGCGGCGGGATCATCGCGATGTCTGGATACGTTCTCAACTCGGCCGAGGTCAATCCACTGAACCAGTTACTGTCATTTAGCGGAATCAGTTACGGCACGGCGGACACCTTCGCGAGATGCCCGGACAATTTGTGTCCCTGTACCGATAGCTCGATTCCGTTCAACAATTGGCAGACCACCTATGCCGACAATCCAGCCATCACACACGATTTGAAGAAGGTGGGCGTCTACCACGGTCGCCCCGTGAATTGCACGGGCTCGGATTGTCAAGTCTTCGCCACGGATCCGTCGGTGGGAGGAGGCAATGTTGGCGTGGCGCAGGTGGTCGGGAATGGCAGGATCCTTGCGTGGGGGGACGAATGGGTGACCTATACCAGCCAGTGGGGACTGACCCCAACCCAATGGGACAACGCCACAGCGCACCCGGAATGCGCAAACCACACCGCAATGAGCATCTACAGTGTGCCGCAGTTCTGGAACAATGTCTTCAAATGGACTGCTCCCGCTGCATCGTGCTTCACCATTACGCAACCAACGGAACCGGGACAACAAATCATCTATTGACGGCCGCCGTCGGCCCACGCCGCTGGCCAAGCGCGGGCACCCGACAGACCCAAACGCGGGCCTCCTGGCGCGGTGGAGACTACTCGGCCTGCAAGCGATAGACCGTGAAGGTCTCGTCGCCGACGGTGCCGGGACGGCTGGTGAAGAGCTGCGCGCGCGTCACACCAGGTGGAGGCGCGGGAAGCGGCTGGCTGCTGACGAGCAAGACCGCCGACTTGCGCTCGCGCGCGAGGCGAATCGCCTTGTTCATGAGTTCGTCTCCCGAGAAGGGCCGACGGCGGCTGTGGAAGACCACGCTCTCGCCTATTTCCTCGGTCTCGGCCGCGACAAAAGGACGGTCGAGGTAGACGGCGACGCTGGCGGCCATGTAGTCCGGACCCGCGACGAAAGGCAGATCCTGCAACCCTTGCTTGCGAATGAAGGCCGCGGCATCGCGGCCGCCCGAGAACACCTCGCGCGTGTCGATGAGAGTGGCGACGACGAAGCTTTCCACTTGGAATGCGAAGACCAGGACGAGGAATGCTGTCGAGAACCCATGTCGGCGTCGAAGAAG
>Ga0224559_1000081_pt1 | contig 54273 bp, 59 predicted proteins | sample 714S33034metaG_FD_180676 | JGI IMG/M metagenome (GOLD analysis project Ga0224559, IMG submission 180676) | Peat soil microbial communities from Stordalen Mire, Sweden - 717 S3 30-34 | ecosystem: Environmental > Terrestrial > Soil > Wetlands > Peat | place: Sweden: Norrbotten County, Stordalen... | reverse complement strand
AATAATTAATATTAATAACATCTTGATAACCCTGACAATGATATTACTATTGGTAGTAAATGTAATCGAATTGCATTGATCAGACAAGATCAATTTGGGTTTAATTTAGATATGGACACTATTATTCTATTAGAAGGAAGCCCTGATAATACTGTTTATGATAAAGATGATTGTGATGTTTATGTTACTTTTGAAGGACAAAAAAGCTACAAAACAGTTTTTTAGGGGCTGAAGAGAATGTTTCATCACTAAAATAAGGTTAAATACATGCTACTGGTAAAAGGCTATTATAAATTAATAGAGGAATATGGAATGGTTTCTAATGATGAATTAAAAAGATGTTTAAAGCAAAGAGAACAGGAAAAACTATTGAAGAAATGAATCCAGAACCTCATGGAACAACTAATGATAATGTTAGTATAGTTTGTCCTGAATGTGGAATGGAAAATCCATCTATTTCTAATTTTTGTGCTGAATGTGGCAAACCAATAGATGTAAAAAAACTAGGATTCATGATATGTGATGTTTGTTATGGAATTTATGAACTCCAATAAGGAGAATCATCAGAGGATTTTGTGGATTGCCCATGCCACTGTGGTGGAAATTTAGTATATATCACGGATATGGTGGAACTTGAAGATTTAAAGAAGAATTGTTCAGTATGTGGTTATTTGAACTCTTTTCACGCTCAAAGATGCGATAAGTGCGGTAGATGTTTTGATATAGGAATTGAATATTTAGAATCACCATTGAATGATATAGAAATCACTTCTGATCTCCTAAGGATATATAATAAAGTTGATGGGAAATTAGCAGATTTTTATGATTATAATTTTAGTAAAATAAGAGATTTTAGTATTTTAAAAGAAAAATCCATGCGCAAATTAAAATTTAATTATGATAATAATGATGTAATTAGTGAAATAACATATGAACAGGCTGCAAAACTAGAAGAATTATTTGAGATTTCTCACGAGATTTTTATTTGTCCTAATCTTAAATGCAACTTTGATAAATTATTGGACGAAGGAGAAAAATATCCCGATTGTGGAGTTGAATCAATGCGAGCAACTCCTGAGAAATATAATAAATTATTACACCAGAAAAAACAAATTTCTGATAAATTAATGAAAAATAAACGTATCAAAGCTACTGAACAAGAAAAAAAATACGTATAGATACTGAAAGAAAAGAAAAAGAATTGATGCGTCAAGGAAAACATGAACAAAAAGTTAGTAAAGGTCTTATAAAAGAAGTTACAGGTTTTAATGAGCAATTGGAATTATATGGTCATAAAATATAATAAAACGGAAAGGAACCTGGGCTTTTATAGCCCATTGATGGAAATGGGACAATGAAATAGTAATCAAACACGTATCTTCCATACAATTTAAAAAAAACGGATATTCTACACGCATTTATATTCAATTTGCATTTATAGGTGGAACAGAAGGTAAACGAGGAATTTTTGAAGCCACACGTGATGAAAATACAATAATGTTTGAACGAGATCAGGAAGAGGATTTCTTGGAAATCAAAGAGATGATAGAATCAAAAATATTAGAAAGTCAAGGCATTATACAAAATAAACCCCATAATAATCTAAACGAACTAGAAAAATTAGCAGAGTTGCTGGATAAAGGAATTATCACTGAAGAAGAGTTTCAAGCTAAAAAAAAGCAGCTATTAGGACTATAAAATTAATATAAGTGAGGTATGATTATGAATTTGATTGCAAATAGTTTTTCTAGACACTTAAATTACAATCACACAAAATTTCATAACCCTACTTTATATTGTATCAAGATATCTATTTAATACGATTATGTTATCTACAATAGTTTTTCTATGACATTACTCGTTGATTTGATAAGATCATCCGCATAAGTTTCTGGAACAAGTAATGTATATACATATAATTATCTGGAACAGGATCTATCGATATTCAAAATGAATAAATTAAAAAATTAAAAAAATTATTATTGAGTATAAATATATTAAACTTACATTTTTTTTATGAGTCTTTTAGTATACTATACAAATTTTAGGCAATGTATCATTTTCAATTATTCATCTTCCCATTTCTTAAAAAAAGTGCATGCCTTACACAATCTAGCTGCAGTTGGTTCTCCACAATTTTCACAAACACCAACAATTGATTCATGAGAGAATTCCCTTTTGAGTACAGGTTTAATCTTATCAAAACCCCTTAATGTGGAGTACATTATAGTTGGATGTTCGTTTGATAATTCTTTTATGAAATTACCAACCTCAGCACGGAATGATTCACCGGCATAAGGACATCCAGCAAAGTGCACATCAAGTTCTCTGGCCACAACGTAGAGTGCTATCTCTTTTTCTGGTATTTCTCGCAGGGGTTTTATTTTCACTGTAAATCTATTGCTTCTTGTTTCTGATTTAACTCCAATACGAGTCAAATTCTGTATATTACCTTCAAGATAGTTCATTACAATAGATTGAGTTTCGTCGTCAAGGTTATGCCCAGTTGCTATCTTAGTAGCCCCTTCATCTCTTGCTACTCTGTTGAATATCCAGCGTCTAAAAACACCACAGTATGTACATGCATTTCTCCTACCTTCCTTGACATTATTCTTTGCAATTATATCATCTAATGTCATACCAAAGTATTCCTTGAAGGTTACAACCCGATGTTCAACACCGAGTTTTTCAGCATTTCTAGCGGCAATTTCAATTCCCTCTTCCCTGTAACCGCATATCCCCTCATCAATGGTTAATGCCGTTAGATCTATTATATTCCTTTTTTTTAGAGAGTTAAGGATGTCTAAAAGCATTACACTGTCTTTACCGCCGGAAAGTCCTAAAAGTACATGGTCACCCTTTTCTAATAGGCTATATTTGCGAATATCTTTTAAAACCTTTTTTTTGGTTGATGCTATGAAGCAGTCCTTACATAACTTCTGACCTGACTGTTTTTTTTTAATTACAATGTTGGGGTTACCACACTTGTCGCATGTGTTCATATTATGTTACTCCGACAGGATATTGAATTAATTAAAGATTTTTTTGTATTTAGATGATGTGATAAATATATTAATATATCTTCTTGAAAAGTGGAAAATCTTGTATATAATTTTTACCAGTTTTAGAGGCAATTTCAGCTCTCTCTAATTCTGAACCAAGGTAAGTTGCATGTTCCATTCTAGAGATTAAACCTAGTTTAAGTATTTCATCGTAAACTGCCTTAGCTGTTTTTCCAATTACAGCAATTTGAGGTTCCATTTTAAGATAGTGAACAGCTTTTATCTGACCATTTTCTACCATGATCTTGAAGCTTCCTGCTGGATCGTGTTTAAATTTATAGTTTTCCTCTGCATCTACTACAGGTACATCAATAGATTCTGTAATATGCTCGAGTTTTCGTTTATCCTTAAACAGAACCATATTTATACCCAGATCCTTCGGGATAGATCCTCTATTTTTGGCTAAAAACATCATATCTGATGTTATTGAAAGTTCCTTGACACTGCCTATTGTTTTACCACTTTCTTCTGGAGTGAAAAGCACACTTGCTCCGAGTTCCATTGCAATACCCCCAAGAAGTGCATTTACTCCCGTGGAATCTGAATCCAAAAGTTCTGTAACATTTCCCACACCAAAAAAAACTGGTTCTCTGTTTTTTTCTTTGAATTTATGACAAGCCATTATAGAATCAACAATGCTTCTGCTGTTAATAGGATCTAATATGAGATCTGCTAGAACATCAATTTTGTTACACTTCTGTCTTAACTCTTCAATGGATTTGACTCTATCGTCCACAGTTTCTGGAACCCAATTTTTGCTAAAATCTGTTGGAAGGATCACTGCAGGAATATTTTTATCTTCCAGATATGGGATAACTTCTTCACAGTTACCATGATCAAGACTTAAAACCATATCAACACCAGATTCTACTGCAGATTTAATTTCAACAGGATTCAGACTGTCTATACTTACCGCTACATCCAAATGATTTTTCAGTAGCTTTACCATGTCAGGGATACGTTCATCAAGTGTTTCACCTGCAACCATACCTATATCTACCATGTCAGCCCCTGATCGTACAAAGGACTGGGCCCTTTCTAACAATTCGGAATCTGTTAAAAATGGGGCATTGGCAATTTCAGCAAGCACCCTCATGGGAAAATCTTGTCCTACCGGTAAGTTTCCAACTAGAATATTTTCAGGTTTTTTAAGAAGCTTTAATTTGTTTTCCTCGTTCTTTTCAAAGTTTTCGATGAATAACATGGCACGTTGACGTAATTCTTCTTCTATCAACTTATCGGCAGGTACGGTAGGAGACATATCCAATTGATCGATCATTTCAAGAACAATTGCAAGATCTGCTGCATCGGTAGGTCCTTTATAAGTTTCTATACCCGTTTTATCAGTTATATAGCTAACATCTTTCCTGATCAGACCGGGAGTTAATATTATATCATATGATTTCAAATCAAATTTATCTTGAAGATCTCCGTGTTTAGTGGAAGGATCCTCTTTAGAAACACCATTTATATCATGATTTTCAAGTTCTCCAACTATCTTCCTAGGAGTTAAAAATGCGGCTATTGGTGTATTAACTACATGGACTCGAATATCGTGCTTTGATTTGGCAGATTCCCTTTTTACAAGGGTACTTGCAAGTTTTGCTGTGACTATTAGAACATTCATAACATTCCTCTTTCAATATAATATACCATGGTCATTTACTATAAGATCGTTACCAACACGTATATATATTATAATTTATAATGATTAACTATGAGGGATGGAGGTAAAAGATGATTGAAGTTCGCTTTCATGGACGCGGAGGACAGGGGGCAGTAACAGCCGCAGAGATACTGGCAAAAGCCGCCTTTGAGGATGGTAAATATTGTCAGGCGTTCCCATTTTTTGGTGTTGAACGAAGAGGCGCCCCTGTTATGGCGTTTACAAGAATAGATGATAAACCTATTAGAAGAAGATATCAAGTTTACAAACCAGATTACGTTGTGGTTCTGGATGATGGTCTTCTTGAAGTCGTGGATATATTTTCAGGACTTAAAGAAGGAGGTAAAGTACTAATAAACACATCTAATGGTGTAGAAACAACTGAAGGAGCAGAAATCCATAAAGTTGACGCTACTGGAATAGCATTAGATATTTTAGGCGTTCCAATAGTTAACACCATCCTTTTAGGAGCATTTGCAGGTGTTACTGGTGCAGTATCTATCGATGCCATAATAAAAATTATAAAGGAAACTTTCAGCGGAGAGATTGGCGAAAAAAATGCTAAAGCTGCTAGACTTGCATACGAAGCTGCAAAAAAGGGATAAATTAATTAATAAATAATGTAAAGGTGATTTCATGGTATCAATTGGAGCAGCTGTTAAAGAACCGGGAAGTACCCGTAAAAATAAAACAGGTAGCTGGAGAACATTTAAACCCATCCTTGATAAGGAAAAGTGCATAGAGTGTGAAAACTGTATTATGTTCTGTCCTGAAGGATGTATTAACAAAGATTACGATATTGACTACGATTACTGTAAAGGGTGCGGTATATGTGCCGAAGAATGCCCTGTAAAGGCAATAAAAATGGAGAGGGAGTAAAATGGTTCTTAAAGTAATGTCTGCAAACCAAGCAATTGCAGAAGCAGTTAAACTTGCAAATCCTAATGTTATCCCAGTTTACCCCATAACACCACAAACAACCATATCAGAATATCTGGCAAAATTCGTTGCTGACGGGGATATATCTGCAGAGTATATACGAGTAGAGTCAGAACACAGTGCAATTAGTGCAGCTTTAGGTGCCTCCGGTACTGGTGTGAGGGTGTTTACAGCAACTTCATCACAGGGACTTGCATTGATGCACGAAATAATATTTGCAGCAGCAGGATTGAGGGCACCTATTGTCATGGCCGATGCTAACAGGGCATTATCAGCCCCATTGAGTATTTGGAATGATCAACAGGATTCCATATCCGAGAGAGATTCTGGTTGGATGCAAGTATATGCTGAAAATGGTCAAGAAGCATTAGATTCAATATTAATAGCTTACAGAGTTTCAGAGGATCATTCAGTTTTACTTCCAAGTATGGTGTGTATTGATGGTTTCATACTAACACACACAGTTGATCCTGTTGATGTACCTGGAAAAGGAGATGTAGATAAATTTTTACCACCTTACAAACCAGATCATGCATATCTAGATCCTAAAAGGCCAATGTCAATTGGTACTTTCACAGATCCAAACTATTACATGGAAGCCCGTCATGACATGGAACTTGCATTAGTAGGAGCTAAAGATGTAATAGCAAAGGCAAATGCAGAATTTGCAGAAATATTTGGAAGAACGTATGATTTCATTGAGAAGTACAGATCCGATGATGCAGATACCATAATAGTAGCCATGGGATCCATATGCAGTACAATTAAAGATGTTGTTGATGAACACCGAGATAATGGTGAGAAAGTAGGGCTGGTACGTGTAAGGGTTTTCAGACCATTCCCAACCAAGGAAATATATGAAGCAATTAAAGGTGCTTCAAATATTGGTGTTCTTGATAAAAATATTTCATTTAGTGTTGGCGGAGTATTACACAACGAGATCAATGCTAAGATGGATGTTAAAGCTAACGGATTCATAGTAGGGTTAGGTGGAAGAGATATCAAACCAACCCATATAAGTGAGATAATAGAAAAGACAAAAAACACTACCAAAACTACACAATGGATAGGACTAAATAAGGAGGAGCTTTAAATGGAAATACCCGAAAAAGAATTTCTTGCACCAGGACACAGAGCATGCGCAGGATGCGGTGCTACAATAGGTGTTAGATTAGCATTGAAAATGCTCGGTGAAAACACCGTTGCAATATCCGCAACAGGATGTTTAGAAGTTATAACAACTCCTTATCCTGAAACTTCATGGGAAATTCCATGGATGCACGTTGCATTCGAAAATGCCGCAGCTGTTGCATCTGGTGTTGAATCTGCACTTAAATCACAGGGAAAAACCGATACAACAGTTGTTGTATTTGGAGGAGATGGTGGAACTGCAGATATCGGACTTCAAGCTCTCTCAGGGGCTATGGAAAGAGGACATAACTTAATTTACATATGTTATGATAACGAAGCATACATGAATACAGGTATACAGAGAAGTGGATCAACTCCTTATGGTGCATCTACTACAACATCACCACATGGTAAAGAAAGTTTTGGTGAAGACAGACCTAAAAAGAACATGCCAATGATAATGGCAGCACATGGAATACCTTATATTGCAACAGCTTCAATATCATATCCAGAAGACTTCATGAAGAAGGTTAAAAAGGCGTCTGAAATTGAAGGTCCTGCCTATATTCATTTGCAACAACCATGTACTACTGGATGGGGTTACAGTCCAGAAAAGACCATAGAACTTGGAAGGCTTGCAGTTGAAACAGGATCTTGGATACTCTATGAGATAGAGGAAGGTGAATTCAAAGTAACCTACCGACCACTTCAAAGAAGAGCTGTGAAGGAATATTTGAATGCACAGAAACGATTTAAACACCTGACTGAGCTTGAGAAAGATAGGATTCAAAGCCATGTAGACGCTGTCTGCATTGAGCTTAAGGTATAAGGGGGCCTTGATTTGGATAAGATATTGATTCAACCAGATCTCTGCGATGGCTGCCACGATTGTGAAGAAGCTTGCAAAAAAATCTATGGAACATCAAGAATCTCTGTTAGGGAGATTGGAGGATCATTTTATCCAATAATCTGCCAGCATTGTGAAAATGCACCATGTAAAATGGTCTGTCCAACAGAAGCAATAGAAATGGACATAACTGATAAGTGTATAGGCTGCGGACTCTGTATGATGGTTTGTCCATTCGGATCAATTACAGTTCATGAGAGGAAGGCACATAAATGTCACCAGTGCCCAGATAGAGACACACCCGCATGTGTAATAGCTTGTTCCAAAAGGGCCATTGCTAAGGTTGACACCGAACAGATGAAACTTGAAAAACAAAAACAACACCTCAATAAAATAAGTGGTGTAGGTAAAAAGAAAAGAAATAGTACTGATATGATAGGTATTCTGACAGCTAACTCAAGAACCAAAAAGGTTCTCCAGAAGGAGGTCTGAAATGAAGGAACTAATTTCAAACCCAGAACTCTGCGATGAGTGTTCAAGATGTGAGCGTGAATGTCCTCAAAATGCCATAAGAGTTATTAATGGTGTTCCTGTATATTGCCTTCACTGTGCAAAGGATAGAGCCCCATGTTTAACTGTGTGTCCCGAAGATGCTATTATCGAAATTGATGGTGCTATTGTAATTATGGAGGATGATTGTATAGGCTGTGGACTTTGTAGAGATTCGTGTCCAATTGGTGCCATACACATGGATGAAGCAGGAATTGCTAAAAAGTGTAATCTTTGTATAGACCAGGATGTTCCAAGATGTGTTGCCACATGCCCTACAGAAGCTCTTAAAATGGACTCTGAAAATATTTTAGAACATAAACGTGACAAAATTGCAGAAGAACTTAGAAGAGTTAAGATGATTATGAAAGATTAAGGATTTTTTTTTATCCTATTTTTATTATTTATCCTATTTTTCCTATTATTGAAATCTTAAATTTTTATAGTAATTATTTTAAATAATACCTTTTAATGATTTATTACTATGAGACATGCACTTCAAGTGTAAAAGATAACACTAAAAGCAAAAACATATTTTGTTCTATTTCTATTTAAAAAGTACTTTAAATACCAAAAACCTATTTATATGAAAGGACCATAACCCCGATATTTCTCTAAATCTACGGTTCCATTGAATTTATTATAAAGTAATGAAAAATGTTATAAATATTGAAATCAAGAGGCCGATTATATGATTACACAAAAACAGATTGAAGATACAATTTGCAGTCTTTACAGAGATTCAGTTATTGAACTACCCAAAGATGTTAAGAATGCTTTGAAAGATGCTTATGCTAATGAAAATGATGAAACTGCTAGGCTGAATCTTAAGGCTATAATTGATAATATTGAAGCAGCACATGAAAATAGTATACCGATGTGTCAAGATACGGGTCTGCCAATAGTATTTGTTAAACTTGGAGATGTAACGGTTGAAAACCTTTACCAAGGAATACGAAATGGAGTTGAAAAGGCAACCATTACCGTTCCTCTAAGACCTAATGTAGTCGATCCATTCACACGTGAAAATACTGGTACAAACACAGGTAAAGGAATCCCTCTCGTTGAAGTTGAAGTTGTAGAAGGAGATTATCTTGAATTAACCATTTTTCCTAAGGGATTTGGTTCAGAGAATAATAACGCACTTAAAATGGCTTTACCTGGTGAGGGTATCGAAGGTGTTAAGAAGTTCGTGTTAGAAACAGTTCTTGCAGCAGGGGGAAAACCATGCCCACCAACCAGGATAGGTGTAGGAATAGGAGGATCTTCAGACTATGCTCTTAAACTTGCTAAAAAAGCTCTTTTAAGAGATGTTAATTCAAAAAATTCTGATAAACGTTTGGCAGAACTTGAAGAAGAACTACTTGAAAGTGTAAATTCAACAGGAATCGGGCCTATGGGATTGGGTGGAAAAACAACAGCATTAGATGTTAAGGTGGAACTTGCAGATACCCACACCGCAGGATTGCCAATTGGAGTATGCATACAATGCTGGGCAGCAAGACATGCTAGTGCAATTTTAAAGGATTAAATAACCCATTTATTCAGAAGATTAATTTTACTAAATACATTTTTATTAGAATAGTATTAGAAATAAATAATTCCTTTTTTTTAATCAAAAAATAGTTTAATTGAACTTAAATTTGAGGATTATAGCAGAATGTATATCCATAAAAAAAATAATGAAAAATAAGGAGAATATGAAAAATAATTTATTTTTTCTTATTATCCCCTATTAGTTCATCTAATCTTCCAGCAACACCTGGTTTTTCACATGTAATCATGTAAATGGTTCTGTCACCGATATTTTCTGCCCTGTCAGCAATTCGCTCAAGGAACCTAGCAACAAACAATAGATATATAAGGAACGATATTGAATCCTTCTCTTGGAACATACTAGTGGATATATCCTTAAGGGCAAGATCAAATAGATCATCTACCTTGTCATCATCCTTTTTCAGTTCCCTTACTAGGTTCATGTCTTCGTTTAAAAAGGCTGATAAACTCTTACTCACCATACCATCAACAATATCTCCCATATGGGTTATGTCGTTCATTGGTTTTTCAGGAATATTCTTGTCTTTTAAGTGTCTTGCAATATCTGCAATGTTAGAAGCCAAACCTCCCATCCTTTTAAGGTGGCTTGAAACCTTAATACAAGTTTCAATAAATCGTAAATCCTTTGCCACAGGTTGTTCAGAAGCTATCACACTCATAGCCTTCTGTTCAATTTCATCACCCATTTCATGGAGTTTTTCGTTAGCACTATTAACTTCATCCACAAGTTCTGTATCGTAATTTATAAATGCTTCCAAAGCTTTTTTATATGCAGATAAACTTGTCTGCCCCATCTCTTCAACATCTTCTCTAAGATAGTTCAACCTTCTCTGGAATCTTACTCTAGGATATTTTCTTTCCATTTTATCTCCACCACTTAGAAACTTTTCTTATAATTATTGTCTTCAAATCTTAATTTATTTGTATCATCCAAATCTGCCAGTAATATAGTCTTCTGTACGTTTATCAACAGGTTCCATGAACAATTTATCTGTAAGGCCGCTTTCAACTATTTCTCCATGAAGGAAAAATGCAGTGCACTTGGATACCCTTGTGGCCTGTTGCATGTTGTGAGTGACTATAATAATCGTATAATCATTCTTGAGTTTATGTATAAGATCCTCAATTTTAGTCGTCGAAATCGGATCAAGTGCCGAACAAGGCTCATCCATCAAAATAACTTCAGGTTCAACTGCTATTGTTCTTGCAATACACAGACGCTGCTGTTGTCCTCCTGAAAGTCCCATTGCAGACATTTCAAGTTTGTCCTTAACTTCATCCCATAAAGCAGCTGCTTTAAGGCTTTCCTCCACCTTTTTCGAAATGATATCCTTATCATTTACTCCATGTATTCCCAGTCCATAAGCAACATTATCAAATATAGATTTAGGAAATGGATTAGGCTTCTGAAAAACCATTCCAACTTTCTTCCTTAAATCGACTACATCAACATTGGGATCATAAATATCCTTACCATCAAGCAGTACAGTACCATCCTTCTTAAATGTGGGAATTGTATCATTCATCCGGTTTAGAGTACGAATGAAAGTTGATTTACCACAACCTGAAGGTCCTATAAGCGATGTTACCATGTTATTATTTATGTTAATATTTATGTCCTTCAAGATATGTGATTCACCAAAGTAAACATTTAAATTTTCAACTTCTAACCTGTATGGCATTCTATCGCCCCATCATCTTTTTAGTATATCTATCAACAAGTGCGTTTGTAACTATAGTAATTATTAATATAAGGATCACAAGAACAGCTGCAGTTCCATAGGCATTTGGCATAGATATTCCTTCAGTCGCCAATGTGTACAAGTGCAAAGGTAATGGTCTTGCAGGATCAAATATTGATACAGGAGCTTGGATTGCTGCACCTACAGTGTACAAAATAGCTGCTGTCTCTTCAACAGCCCTTGCCATACCCAGTATTACACCTGTAATTATTCCAGGAACCGCTGCTGGTAAAATAACCTGCGAAATAGTTTGCCATTTACTGGCTCCCAATGCCATACTTCCCTCACTATAGGATTTAGGTACAGATTCGATTGAAACCTCGGCAGTTCTTAAAATTGTTGGCATTGCCATTAAAGCAAGTGTAAGTCCTCCAGATAACACAGAGAACCCGAAATCTAAGTAAACTACGAAAAATGCAAATCCAAATAGACCGAATACAATAGATGGTATCGATGCAAGTATTTCAGATCCGAAACGTATGGCTTTTACAAGTGCGTTTTCACCAGCATACTCTGCCAAGTATATGGCACCACCCACTCCCAGAGGTGTTGCAACCAATAATGCAACAAATGTCACGTAGAATGTGGATATAATAAATGGGAATATTCCCCCAGATGCACCATTATCTATTGGCTGACCAAATATGAAATTGAAATTAATAACCGGTAATCCATTCACCAGTATGTATCCTATTACCAGGATTAACAGAAATACTGTAAAAATTCCAGAACCCCAGAAAATTGTTTTCATTATTTTTTGAGAATTCTTTGGGGATATTATCCTATTCAACAGACATACCCCCTATAAAAAATTCAATCAATCTACGATTTTTAGGTTCGGTCCAATGAATCATAGATATCCTCCTCCAATAGTGACTCTCTTCTTGTAGTTGATGTAATTTGCAATTAATAGCAGAATTATTATAACAGTTAAAAGGACTATTCCAGTAGCAAAAAGAGCACTGTAATGTATTCCAGTTGCATATCCCATTTCAAGAGCTATGTTAGAAGTCAATGTTCTAACAGGTTCAAATATGGATCCTGGAATTTGAACAACGTTACCTGCAACCATTATCACAGCCATTGTTTCTCCGATAGCCCTACCCATCCCAAGGATTATGGCAGTTATAATACCTGGAAGTGCTGCAGGAAATATTACGTTTTTAATAGTCTGCCATTGAGTTGCCCCCAAAGCAAGAGAGGCTTCGTTGTATTCATTGGGTATAGACCTCAAAGCATCTTCAGAGATACTTATTATTGTTGGAAGGATCATCACAGTTAAAATCAGCGATGCTGAAAGTACACTGAAACCAGATCCACCAAAATGTATTCTCATAAATGGCACTATAATTACTAGCCCAAAGAATCCGTATATTACAGATGGTATTCCTGCTAATCCTTGTATGGTTGGCTTTAATAATTTTCTCATATTTGGTGGTGCAATTTCCGCAAGGAATATTGAACAACATAATGATAATGGTATGGCCAACAAAAGGGCTATTAATGTTGTGAGGAGAGTACCGATTATCATTGGGAAGACCCCAAATATTCCATTATCTGGGTTCCAGACCATTCCAAATAAAAAGTTGAATAATCCAACTGAATAGATAGCAGGAAGTCCTTCATTAAAAATAAATGCTATGATAAGGAGGATTATCAATATAGAGGATATTCCAGTTGCGAAAAGTATCCACTGTACGAATTTATCCTCTTTTTTTTCAGTCATTTATGACACCTCTAAAATTTATATTTATCTTGATTGATTGATTAAAGTCTCATGAATTTTTCTGCAACATTAATGTGTCCAAGAAATTTTGATTTTAATAGATTAACTTGAGATTATGAAATCCATAGAATGAATATTGGATTTAATCTTTTTTATTATTAAAACATTCCTATTTCATATCATAACCATTGATGTATTATTTTACTTAACATCATTAATCGGAGATGAATTTCCAGATTTAAATGGAATTTAATGTTTCGTACAGTTTTTTATATGATATTTATAAGATTTATTATTTAGAATTTGAATTGTTATTATGAAATTATTTCGTTTTTTTAATTTAATAAAAAAAGAGGATTTTAGTGGTTTTTAAAACCACTTAACTTAATACTTCTATTTTTGTTTACTTACGATGTTGGTCTAACTATACTGTTGTTGTTGAGTATTGCTTGTCCTTCAGGTCCATCGCACCAGTTAATGAATGCTAATGTAGCACCTGCGGCTGGTCCTTTTGTTAAGAAATTGAATGGCCTCTGTGTAGTGTAACTTCCGTTAGCTATTGTGGTAGCGGAACATGTTATACCATTGATTGTTAATGCTTTTGTTTTGTTGTTTAAGCTAGCAAAGGATATGAAACCTATTGAGTTTGGATCCTGACTTACTGCTTGTTGTACTGCACCTGTTGATGTTTGTACGATTGCAGATCCGACATATGAAGCGTTATCTAATATTAATGATTGGAATGCAACTCTGGTACCGGATCCAACTTCTCTTACAATTACATCTATTTTACCGCTGGATCCTCCAACCTGACTCCAGTTTGTTGTGTTACCTGTGAATATTCCTTTAACTTGGGCTGATGTAAGTCCTGTGACTGTATTATTGTTGTTTACAATTGCAACAATACCATCTTGTCCAAGAGTGTAATTATTCAATCCTTGTGTTTCGTTTGCTTCAAGTTGTTCTGAAGCCATTCCTATTTGTGCTGTTCCATCACTGACACTCTTAAGACCTACTGCTGTTCCCCCACCTTGAACTTCAATCTTTACATTCGGGTGTTCTTTCATGTAAGCTGTTGCTAGACTCTGAGCTACAGGTTGTACTGAGGTCGAACCTACAATTGTAATTTTGTTACTGTTGTCACCAGCAAAAACCATGTAGGCCCCCACTATTATTATTAATACTACGATTATTCCTATTATATATTTTGTATTCATCTAAATCCACCTCACTACTAGTACAATTATACATTATATTTAAAGATTCCCATTTGTGCATTAACTTACACTTTTAGTGTACTTATCATACCTTTTAGTAATTTTTATAAAAATTTACACTTTTTGTGGCATTAACTGAACTAAATGCAAAAATTTAAATATATATAATCATAACAGATGCAAGCATGATAACTGAAAAAGTTCTTGAGGGAATGTTCAAACCTGTACAAAGCCCATGGAAAACCTCAATAACCAAGGTTGAACCAAATAAATTAACCACCAGGGGTTTTAAACAAGAAGATCTTATCGGAGGTATATCTTTTTCAGAGATGGTATACTTGTTGGTAAAGGGGAATATCCCATCGGGAAAAAATAAAAAAATGCTTGAAGCAATTCTCGTTTCATTTTGCGACCACGGTGTAACTCCTCCAAGCACACAATCGGCCAGACTTATGGCATCTGCAGGATCACCAGTAAATGCATGTGTTGCCGGTGGAATACTGGCATTTGGGGAGAATCATGCAGGAGCTATAGAGAAAACCATGAAAAATCTTCAAGAAGCAATTAAAGTGTCAGGAGTATACAGGAGATCGTCTTCCGAGGCAGCAAAATATATTGTTGAAGAACATAAAAAAAAGGGAAAAAAAGTTCCAGGATTCGGACACAGATACCACACTGAAGATCCGAGGGCACGTAAACTTCTAGAACTCGCAGAAAGTTATGGATGTAATGGGAAACATTTTGAACTCGCAATTGAAATAGAAGAAATCCTGAAGGCTAAAAATGGAATTAAAATGAATATAGACGGTGCAAATGCAGCAATATTATCAGATATGGGTTTCAACTGGCGTTTTGGATGTGGTATGTTTATAATTGGTAGAATACCCGGTTTGTTGGCACATATTAACGAGGAAATATCTAATGAAGAACCATTCAGAAAGATTGCACAAAATAATGGATTTTCAATTTGAAAATAAATTTTTATTTATTTCTTTAGTTATAAAAACAAAACTAACTCCTCTTTTAAAATTAAGTAGTATAGTTTAAATTGCCCCATACCCCTAAATTAGATATCTCTACTACAATAACAACTCCCCTTATCCATACATGAATGACATGTGGATCTTTTTTGACATTTTAGAATTAATTTATATATAATGAGACATACACTTCAAGTGTAAAAAAGAACACAAAAAGTATATTATATTTAATATTTGTAGATGTTTTTATATTAGATTCAATCTAAAATTACATAAAATTTATCCAATGGAGATATCATGCAATTTGATTATATTTTAATAATAATCCTACTCAGTTTATCGACATTAGTTGTTATCATCTTAATTAAATTAATTTACAGGCACAACCCCCATTATAATGAGAAGTATGGGAAGGAAATCATTCTATTCCACAGTACTGATAGATATAAGAGAAGAGTTTGGAGATTCAGTGTTTTAGAAGATTTGCAAAATCTTAGAAATAAAAAGAAAATTGTTGGTGGATTAAATCTGAAGGTTATTGTAGGAGAATTCAGCGAAGGTACACAGGAAATAATTAAACACGCTGCAAACCATGAATTTGATTCAATTACAATAATCGGTGGCCCTAAGGTATTTTGTGAGGATAAAATGGAAATTTACACACTCCTTGATAAATATGACAGTGTAAAATATTTAATTTTACCAAAAAGACCCACTAAGCATTTCATGATCTTCAATGATAGCCATTTATATATTGAAAAGCCACACAGACACGATGAAAGCCGGGGATCAGTAGGTGTTTTAAAAGCCCAACCAAGATTAATAGAGGTTTATGATCGAAATTATAATCAAATGCTCAAATATTCAAGACCATTAACTAAAGAAGATGTTTTAAACCAGGAGTGTTACTAAAATGAAGCGGGTGCCAAAATGGATATTAATACTTTAATACCTGAATTTTTAGTATTGAGTTTAGCTGGATCATCCCTGTCGATTGCTGCTTATTCATCATTTAAGGATAGGAGTGACGACCAAAAATTATTGTTAATCATTGCCAGTTGTTTTATCTTTGCATTTCTGGCAATATTAATATTATCGGCTATTTCATTGGATAATTTGTCAGTATATCAATTTACCTTAACTTTAATATTTTATGCGTTGATCTACATGGCAATACTTTCCATTATTGGATTCATTATCCACCGATTAAGAGTTGACCAAAAAATGAAAGACGAAGAATTACAATCAGCAATCGATATTATAGAATCCAGCAAAGATGGTTTAGAAAGTTCCGTAAGTTTATTTGGATCAAAAAAAGAGTAATTCATCGATATAATTCGAATATACCAATTTATTTTAACAATGTATAAAGCTGGAGTCTTCGCCATTATAAACAATTTCATAATAGTTTAATCCAACTATATAATCACAATCGAACAGGAACACAAAAATTATTGAAAGATGTCAGTTATTTGAACAATTTAATTTGTAAAATCTTTCAATTTCTTGAGGGTTATAAATGGATTTAAATGAATTTTTAGAGAAAGATATGGGATGGAAAGATTTACCAGTTTACATTATAATATAATCCTTTTTGTATTTGCTTTTCAACATGTGGGCATAGTTGTATCCTCAAGTATGGAACCCGTGCTTTATAAAGGGGATATAGTTCTTCTCGAATCTAATCCGAGTTCAATAGAAGTTGAGGACATAATCGTATATCATGCTGCATGGCTAAATTCTGAACCTGTAATACACAGAGTTATTGCTAAGGGCAGATCATCCAATGGAGAAGATTATTACTTGACAAAGGGCGATAACAATCCATTCCAGGATCCTATGAAAGTATATCCCAATGAAGTGATTTCTAAAGTCGTTAAAATAAGTAACAAACCCTTAATTATTCCAAAATTGGGTTATATTAACATGAGAATTCATGCTATAAAACAACAATTTAAACTTCCCGGCTAAGATTATTTAAGGGAATATATAGAAAAATTTGTATTAAATAAAAATTCTAAGAAGTTTTTATGGAAAATAGGAAAGCATAAAAGATTAATTTATACATAATAGTCTTGCAGATTATTTAATATTGATGTTTAAGAATAGATTAATTAGAATTTTTATAAGATTTGGGGCCAATTATAATATGCGAATTATATTTAGTCCAAAAATAAAATAATTAAATTAAAGTATTCGTTGGATAAAAATATTTAATAACAAAAAATATGGATAAAAAGGAATCATAATATGCACCAAAATAGGATATGAAAAGATTCAAATATTACTAATTAATATTAAATAAAATATGGTAATATTGACCATTAGCAGATTGAATGATTATAAAAATTTGAAAGATTACTATATAATTATATTGGGTTTATTATTTTTAATTTTAGGATTATACAAATTGTTTAATTCATTTGAATCCGCCTATGTAATAATTTTTAGTCTTAGTTTGATTTTAGAAGGCATATTTTATATAAAAAGACATCTTAACAAGACTTATCATCTAGTTTATGTTATCTTAATTTCATTGTACGGATTCATTTTAGGTTATAATATTTTATTTATCCCTATCAATAATATTTCTGATTATCTTTTTATTGTAGCATTTCCCTTCGCACTAATATATGTGAGTTTGTCTTATCTTACCCGATATAAAGATCAGGAAATGCCTTGTAAAAATGAATGATAAATTCGTATATTAACATTGCCCTTATAAAACCCTCTAAAAATGAGGTTTCAATTCAATGAGCATCTAATAAATCACATATTCACAATATGCTCGGTTATTACAATCCCTGATTATGTGGATTTAGAAACATAACCTTTTGCAGTTAAAATGGATCTTCTAGTTTTATATCCTTGAAGTATTCGGTTATTGCGATCTTGATTAGGTTGGATTTACCATTATTACCCCCAATCACAATCAATAAACCTAATATCATAAATTCATCAGTTAAAAAGGGTTATTTAACGGCATCTTTAATTATTCCACCTATTTTCATACCATTATACCTCTATTTAAATTAAGCATGGCCATAATTACGAATATGGGCGTATAATATATAAAACAGATGTTTTATCTTACAAAATAAAGAATAATGTGTTTTTTAGGATATTTATTTACAAAAACTATAATAATTTCATGATATAAAATATATAATCATGTTAAAAATAGATTTTGACCTAGAAAATATGGAAAAATGTCTATGCTCTGAATGCCTTGTACAATCAAAGAACTCTTGTGTAAAGGATCAGTTAAAGATAATCGAGGAAGTAGGACATTCAGTTGATATAGATAGTGGATTCATATTAGATCAAGAGAAAATACCTAAGGTTTACTGTTCCCATGGTAAAACAAACTGTAAAGATCTTAACTACCATGAAGAATGTCAGTGCATAAAATGCGAAGTCTGGAAGGAATATGATTTAGAAGTTAGAGAATCACCGGGTTACTTCTGTAAAAATGGGAAAGCAGTAGATTGTTGTAAAATAACTGATGATAATATAGAAGATCGTGAATCAAAACTTCGAGAACTTAAAAGAACTTATTATACACCCATTTAATTGTTTTTAATTTTTTATATCAAATACACTTTTTGACATGATAACATATTTTTTTGATAGTTAATTTTCAAGTCTTAAAAAAATAAACAATATATTAATAATTGTTTTAAAATGGAAATTTTCAAGGATTGTTTAAAATTACAAATTCATGTATTTTGAAAATCCTTGATTTAAATAAATTTCATTTGATTTTATATCAGATCAATCCGATGATAATCTTCTGAAATGTTCAGGTGTAGTTGTTCTAGGGATATTCCTATAAAACTCTCCTGCTGCATCAATGATTTCTACAGATATGTCAGCTATCCTTTCAAATGCTTTGATAACCCTTGATAATGTCAGATAATAAGTAGAACGATCCTTATCCATAACTTCATCCTCAGCCATATGAATAGCAATTTTATTAAGTGCCTTCTTCTGCAGCCTATGAATCTTCTCTTCGTAATCCATGACTTTATCCTTGAGATCAAGCTCTTCATTTAAAAATCCCTGCATGGAATATTTTACCATTTTCCTAGATGTTGTGAACATGGAATTGATTACTTCGAGCATCTCAGGATCAACTTGATGACAACCATTTAGAACAAAGTTTGCTATAAGACAGGTATGGTCTGCTATACGTTCAAGATCATAGGCAATTTCACTAAACACCATATTTTTACTGAATTCTGAGTAGGGATTAATGGATATAACCGTATCAACTGAAGATCTAATCTTTTCATGCATGTTATTACTAATATAATCCATTTCAAGGGCTTTATTGGCCATATCATCGTTATAATTTACAAATGACTCGAATGACATGTCAAATTGTTTGAATACATGCTCAACCATGTTTTTGAGCATATCTTTAATAAGGTAAGTACCTGCATATTCCCTTGAAGTTTTTTCTTCATCGAACATCTCTGAGAATTCATCAAACTTTTTTAAATCTAAAATATACGCTCTTCTTACAACACCACGTTTAACAAGAGGTTGTAACAATTTTGTAACATATCTCCTAGTTAATCCAAGTTTCTCAGCAATTTCATCCTGAGTTGAAGGATTATCATGCAGTATAACATCCAATATTGCCTTTAAAGTGCTGTTAGATCTTTTCATATATCCATTACCTCATATCATGATCATTTTTAGTATCATCATTTACATTAGAATCATTTACTTTGTTATCTGGTTTATCTAACCAATGATCTATTTTTTCCCCATATTTAGGTATTTGTTCGCTGATCTTTTCGTAATTCTCAATATCTCTTTTATTCTTATTATTAATAATTTTAATTGATTCATTAATGATGGCAAATATTACATAGCTCAGAGCAGCTATTACCATTAATGAAATTAATATTCCTGTTTCAGCATATATAAACGAATATAAGTCAGTTATAGGGGATTTGAAGTCAGCAAAACCTCCAAGAAGTACTATAACACCAACTATTATTATTATATACCCATATACCTTTTTAATATTTTCTGATAGGATTATAGGGTAAATTCCCATTATAATAAGTCCCACTCCAATCGAACTGAACAAATTATAATTAGTTGCATTTTCGAGTGTATAAAAGAAATTTCCGGGTTTTAGATATAGTTTAGCCAGAATGAATAATATTTCAATACCCACTATCAGTATAAGTGGAAATATGTAAACTAATCTTGCCTCAACATTCTGTGATTTGATACCCTTAAGAGGATTTTCAGACAAATGCGACATTAACTGATAGAGTATTGCTGCTGCAACAGATCCTATAACAGTTCCACTAATTCCCAGTATATGAGTAGCATATGTTACTATTCCCGCTATGATTCCGGCAATTATAACGTCCGATGATTTTGTCATTTTTTATCACTTAAATTTTACTAATCGTTTAAATATTGTTTTTTCTGAAAATTTTATTACTCTTTTAATATGTAATTTTAATTGATTAATTAATATTCTCATAAATAATTTACTGTGTAATAAATGATTTAACTAAAAATATATTATTAATAGAATAATATCTATAGAAATTATTAGAAAAATTAATATATATTAGTATAAGTTTTAATTATTTGTTTATAAATGCGAATTATTATTACATTCACATATACCATAATCATTTCCTGATACTGCTACAGAGTAGTTAGCCATTTCCTTCTTATAACCTGTTTTAGTATTTATCAAGTTTACAAAGATACCACAATCATCTATCACTAACTCATTATATGATGGATATGTGTTTCCTCTGAGTTTCAGGGTTGTTGCAGTCCCTGAATTTATAGTAACCATTTTTTCGATCATCCAAACATTAGGTACGTGTTTGTGGCCGTTTAAGACAAAATCCACACCATAATCTATGAAAACCCTTAAAAGATCTCCAGAATCCAGTAAGATGTTTCTTTCTCGTCCAGCTTGCGGAATTGGCAATAAATGATGGTGAAAAGTGACTATTTTACATATATCAGTAGGTATTTTATCCAACTCTGCTTTTAACCATTCCATCTGGTCTATACCTATCTGGCCATCATTTATATCCGGCTGTGAAGAATCAAGTCCTATTACTGCAAATCCACCATCACGGTCTATGTGTAAAAATTTACGTTCTCCAATAAATTTCTGGAAGTGGATCATACCAACATTTCTTGCATCGTGATTGCCTGGAATAACATTAGTGTCGGTTATTGATTTTAATTCATCAACAAAATTGGCTGCATCATTATATTCATTAATATAACCATGAGTAGTTAGGTCTCCAGATAATACAATCAGATCTGGATTTTCATTAGCAACCTGATTTAGTAAATTATTTTTAAGCTCATTAGAAAATGTTTTTTCACCGAAATGAATATCTGAAACTTGAATTATCTTTTTAATCATTAAATCACCTTTAAAACATAAGTAATCAGTATGATTAACTTTGAATATTGAAAAAAATATTAAAATTTAAGCCTCAGGGGGGATTTGAACCCCCGGCCTATGCCTTACCAAGGCATCGCTCTACCCCTGAGCCACTGAGGCATTATTAAATAACAGATTAGTTTGTTTTTAAAATTTTACTATCTAAAAGATTACAAAATTGGATATAAAAGTGCAGGGGATGGGATTCGAACCCACGTAGGCCTACGCCAGAGGATCTTAAGTCCACCCCCTTTGGCCAGCTCGGGCACCCCTGCATACAATCGAAGTTAGTTTACATCATATATTAAGTTAACGGTTTTATAGAAAGTAAATCATTTCAGATCAGCCCAACCATAAAACTAGAGATTAAATCAAAATTTTATGTTAAACAGTAATAAATATAGATATTAAATAGATATAAATGTATTTTATCCATATGAAAATAAATTTCACCTGCGATAATGGGGTTTAAAATATATTAAATACACTTAAAAATCTTAGAGGAAGATTTAAGATATTTCGTAAGATATATAAGGAATCTCATGTAATACCATTGTTATATTGTTTTTTAAGAATGGTGATTTAATGGATATTATACAAGAAAACTGCGGATACTGTGGCACTTGTGTATGTGTGTGCCCTGAAAACGTTATTGAACTCGAAGAGAATAGTTTGATTATTAATGATGGATGCACAGAATGTGGAAACTGCGCAATTGTATGTCCACTTGGAGCACTACATCTCGAGGGTTAATATAATGAAAAAAATGAAATACGATGTTATAGTTGTTGGTGGCCGAATAGGAGGATCTACTGCCTCATTATTCGCCTCAAAATCAGATGTCGACGTTCTAATGATTGAAAAACGGCAGGAAATAGGAAGTCCTGTACAATGTGCCGAGGGCGTCACTTACGGAGCATTTGAAACCCTTGAAATGGAACCCTCAGAGAGATATGTTCGAACAAGGGTCAAAGGTGCACATATACACGCACCAGATGGTAGAAAAATTACTTATGAGGGTGGAATAGCCCAAGGACTTATTATCGACAGGAAAATCTTTGATAAGGAACTTGCAATTGAATCAGCCAAGGCCGGTACAGACATAATGCTCAAAACCACAGTCAAAGATCTCATTATTAAAGATCACAAGGTCTGTGGAGTTGTTGCAAAACACTTGGGAAAAACCTATGAAATACATTCAGATATTGTGATAGGTGCAGATGGTGTAGAATCTAATATGGCACGATATGCTGGTGTTGAAACATACAGAGACCCACAAAATATGGCTTCATGTGCACAGTACGAACTTGTAGGTTTGGATGTTGACCCAGAATATCTTGAATTTTACTTTGGAAGCAAAATCGCCCCAAATGGATATCTATGGATATTTCCTAAGGGTGATGGTGTGGCAAATGTGGGGTTGGGAATCCGTGGTACAGTTGATAACGCAATTGACTATCTAAACAGATATGTATCCACATTAAATGCAACTCCTGTAGAACTGAACATAGGCGGAGTACCTGTTTCAGGACCTATTGAAAAGACATATACAGATGGGTTTTTAGTTGTTGGAGATGCTGCAGGGCAGGTTGACCCAATAACTGGGGGGGGAATTCACACCACTATATCTTGTGCAAGGACAGCTGGAGAAGTAGCAGCAGAAGCTGTTAAAAAAGAGGACAGTTCCGCACAATTTTTAAAAAATTATGAGACTAAATGGAAAAAAGATATAGGGAAAACCTTGGATAATTCTGTTAAATACAGGAATATGGCTGATAAACTTAACGATAAAGATATGAATGCACTTGCTGAGTTTTTAGAGACACAAAACATCGAGGCAATATCCAAAATATCTGTATTAAAATTTGTTGGAAAACATCCTAACTTGATGAAAATTTTAACTGAAATATTATAAATTACAATAACACGAAATTGAAAATTATTGTATAAAATTATCTTATGAAAGATTTTCTATGAAATCCTAAATTATTTATCCATAAAAATTAAAATATTAATGGTTAATAATTATTATCTTTTTAATGTTATATTTTAAGGATGTGTAATACAGTGGATTCACTTGAAGAAGAATTTATACCAGATATTGATGATCTGGAACAAAAAAAAGATATTAAAGGGTTAATCCAAGCCCTTGAAAATGAAGACTACCTTATAAGGAAGGATGCTGCCAGATCACTAGTAAAGGTTGGTGATGAGAGTGCAGTAGATCCCCTTATTCACGCCCTTAAATATGAAAGTTGGGAAGATGATTATACAGTTTTAATTGCTGTAAGAGAAAGCGCAGCCGATGCTCTGGGAATAATAGGAAATAAAAAAGCTGTTAAGCCATTAATTGATACATTGTACGAAGACTCGGATGAAGAAGTGAGATGGAAAGCGGCTGCCTCCCTCGGGAAAATTGGAGATCATTCAGCTGTAGAACCACTTATAGAATCCCTGGGTGACCCAAGTTGGGGTGTACGTAGAAATGTTACTAATGCTTTAGGGGAGATAGGCGATAAAAGAGCGTTTGATCCACTTATAATAGCTTTAAACGATGCAGATTGGCATGTAAGAAAATATGCTGCAGTTGCATTGGGAAAACTTAGAGATGAAAGGGCAATTTCTCACCTTGTAAGTGCTTTGAACGATGAAGACAGCGACGTAAGATGGAAATCACTGATTGCATTGGGAAATATAGGAGAACTTGCTGTTAAACCGTTATTAAATGCATTTCAGAGTAATGATTGGCACATGAGGGGTAGGGCAGCTGAGGTTCTTGGAAAAATTGGAGATGAAAGAGCTATTAAACCACTGATACGTGCATTAAATAGTAGGGATAAAACTCAAAATAAATATGTTAGAGGACGTATTATTGAAGCTCTCGGAAGAATAGGAGATGAAAGAGCTGTAGATCCATTAATTAAAGCCCTCGATGATCAATATATCTATGTAAGACTTAAAGCAACAGAAGCTTTAGACTTAATTAGATCCAAAGGTAAAGGATCCTGGACGGTACATTTTGATAATGGTGAGTTTACATTTGATTATCCAAATGCTTGGGATATAATAGAAACAACAGACGAAAAAAAAGTTATAACAGGCGGAATCGACAACAATTCAATGCTTTTCTCAATAAATCGGTTGGATGATGTAGAAGATATAGATCCTGAAGAATTTGCAGGCATACTGAAAAACGTATTTCTAATGCAGAAAAGTAAAATAATATCCGAAATAGGGTTTAAAGCCAGAAAAATGGATGCTTACATGATCATAGGGGAAAACCCACATGACGTCTCAGTAACCAAAATAATGATTGTGGTTTTTAAAAGGAAGGACTTACTTTTCTACCTATGGTTTGCAAGCGCTCCAGATAATTTCGAATTTTTTGATGAAGATATTGATATGATAGTTAAAAGTTTCCGGATAAAATAGTTTGACACATATCCTCCTATTAAAATAAATTATTTTGATTTTTAGTAATATTTATGTATTATTTTTTAAAAAAAATCTTCTGTAGAAATTCTTGTTTGGAATAATTGCAAATTAAATTAATAGTATATAATACAGATCCAAACAAGGTGTTGTTCAAATGAATGAATTAGAAAAAAATCCTATTATAATTTCTACTCACAACCATGAAAAACTCTACTTTGCTGTAGGTTATTCAAAAAATAACAAAATAGTAAGGATAGCTCTTCCTCAAAAAAGTTTGGAAGAATCTATAGATGAAATTGTAAAATACCATCCCAACTACAAGTTATCCGACAAATATAATGACACAGCCTATAAGATATGTCAAATATATCATGGTGTTAATTTAGATATCGAACTTGATCAATTAGAATTAGATCTAAACGACCCATCTTCTGCTAAAACACCCTTTGAAAGAGATGTGATTATCGAAGTTGCAAAAATTCCTTATGGTACAGTAAAAACCTATAAAGAAATATCAAAATCCATTAAAAGCACAGCATATAGGGCTGTTGGCACAGCAATAGGTAACAATCCATTTCCCATTGTAATACCGTGCCATCGAGTTATCAGATCCGATGGTAAAATTGGGGGGTTCAGGGGAGGAACACCAATGAAAGTGGAAATATTAAAAAAAGAAGGGATAAAAATTGAAGAATTGAAAAATGGTAGTAGGATAATATTATAATTCATTTAAAATAAAAAAAATATTTATAAACTATTTTTATACTTGTGGTTCTAATCTTTTTATCATAAATGCCATGAAAGCAACTATCATAGGAAACAAGAATAGGTATAGGAGTAAAAGTACTATTGGCGGTAAAAATGAACCCATAACAGTTGAAGCTGCTATTATCATTACCATGGTAATTACTGGACCTAATACTGCAACAAACATGTAAATCATAGTGAAAGAATTCAATTTTTGTGCGTAGTCTTTGAGCTTCATCCTAAGTTCATAGGCTGTGTCTTCAGCTATAACATTAAGTGTTTTAGCAAGATCTCCACCACTTGAAAGAGTTCTTGTAATTTGATAGATTGCTCTTTTGAGTCCTTCTGAATTTACTCTTTCACTCATGTCCATTAGAGCTTTTTCAGTCGTTTCCCCGTATTTTATTTCTTCGAGAGCTCTGGCAAACTCTTCTGAAAGAGGACCATATCCTGAAAGTGCAATAGATCTCATACTGTCATGCATACCTATTCCTGCACGAAGTTCTGTTGCCATCTGCCTAAGAGCAAAGGGAAGTTCCCTTGATGCATTATTAGAACGTGATCCTTTCTGTAAATTAGGTAAAAATACAATCCCTCCCGCCATTAGGAGGATAATAAATCCAAATACCGCTCCGATAAATATTCCAAATCCAAGAATAATCATGAGCATGAAAACTACTACAAATGAGATTCCACCCATAACCATAATTAACTTTGGATCAAGACCTTTTTTCTCATCTTCTCTCAGCAATTCTTCTAAAGATGCCTTCTGGAAAGCTTCTTTTTTTGCTGTTTTTTCAGGAGCTGGTTTTGCTCCCCTATCGTACTTCTTATCAATAAGTTCTTTGAATATTTCTATTTCATCCTTATCCATTCGCATCTTTTCTATGACACGAGGAGATGTCCTTTTAACAGTACTTTTAGAGGAAGATGACATTTTTAATCCAGAACCCATTTCTTCTGTTTTGGATTTTATATCCCCCGCTCTGGATGTGATATTACCCGCCCGGGAGGATAATTTATTAAACCTATCAACAGGTGCAGATACTCCTCCCCCTACCTTCTTAGTTGAATCTACTGTCAATCCGCCGATTCTGTTAAAGAATTTTTTGATACCATTAAAAACCATTTTACCACCAGAAAGTACTTTTAAATAATTTAATAATATCACACAACATTATTGATCCGTTATAATATGTGTTCATAATTATTCAGTATCATTATAATATTTTTTCGAGAATCTCATCTGGATCTCTATAATAATTGTTTATATAATGTCCAACTTCATCAATTGATCTGATGTTATTGTCTGCTAAGTATTCGAGTAAAAGTCTTCGCTTCTCAATTTCTTCTTCAATCTCTGTAATTCCAATACCACGGAGTTCTGCTATATCACGAAGAGTCTGACTCGCAATTCCAACATATTCTACCTTATCTGAAACATTGTTCCACTCAAAAACCCTGTTAAGCTGAACATTACCCTCTTCCATACCAACAACTTCTGCAACTTCTGTAACCCTTCTAATTGAACCGCCTTCGGTCCTGTACATCCTGTTCTGCATTATAATAAAATCAAGGGCAGGTATCATTATGGTTGGCACATTCATTGGAGGGTTTACCAATCTTGTAACTGTTTCTCTTGCAGTATTTGAGTGAACTGTTCCCATACCAGAGTGTCCAGTATTCAATGCAGTAAATAATGTTACTGCCTCGGCTCCCCTTACCTCACCCACTATCACCCGATCTGGACGCTGCCTAAGGGAATTCTTAACAAGAATATCCATTGTAAGTTCTCCCTTACCTTCTATATTAGGTGGACGAGTTTCCATTCTTAAAGTATGAGTATGGGGAAGTTGAAGCTCTAAAGTATCTTCAATTGTGATTATCCTTTCACGAGGAGGCGTAAATGCTGTTACAGCATTCAATGTAGTGGTTTTCCCTGAACCCGTACCACCGGCTATTATTGCATTGCATGGTTTAACACCGAGTCCATCGGTACAAACCCATAAAAATCCTGCTAAATGTGAAGATAATGTTTTAAAGTTTATTAAATCAATTATAGTTAGTGGATCTTTTCTAAATTTCCTTATAGTTAACGTTGCCCCATCAGCAGATACAGGCGGTATTGTTGCATTAACCCTGGAACCATCAGGCAACCTTGCATCGAGTATAGGTGTTTGTTGATCGATTCTACGGTTTACCTGTCTTGCTATTACATCTATTATGGCCTTAATATCAGAATCTTCTTCAAAAATAACATTAGTTATCATCATCCCAATTTTTCGATGATAAACAAAAACATTCCTGTTGACCCCTATAACCATTATTTCCTCGAGATCATCATCCTTAATCATCGGATCTAACTGCCCATAACCTAACATCTCTTGAGATATCTGAGTTGCTAGCCTATCAACATCCCTAACTCCTTTACTCCTTAAGAATTCCTTTACCTCCCCAATAAAGCTGGATTCATCTATTCGGAAATCTTCTCCCTGTGCAACAGCTACCTCAACAAGTTTTTCACGAACTTCGTTGAATATTATTCTTTCTTGATCTGTGAATTTAGGTATGCTTACATTGTAAGTAGGTATTAAACCTTCTTCAACAATCTCTGCTTTCAACACATCAGATACCTTTTTAACAGATTTAGCCCGCCTAGATGGTCGTTTCATAACCTTATCAAGGTTAAAACCTTCATCATCACTTTCTTTTGGGATAGGTTTAGTGTTCTCATCTTTTTCTAGAGTATCTTTCCCAAAAACGTCATTAGTGCCAGTTACTGACCCCTCATCCGTTGCAAATTCTCCTAGAAGATCCTTGAGGATTTCTTTACGTTTATCTTTCATAAGTCTCAACTATTTATATAAATGAACCAATATTTAAGCATATGGAAATAGAATGTACATGTGGATTTAGATGTGTAGAAGATGGAACTACTACACTGAAACATATTAAAGAGTTATACACATCTTGCAATAGATGTGAAGATCCTAAACTTAAAAAATTCAAACCATTGAAGGACCAATTAAATCTTAAAAATTTAAATGCAAATTCTGGACTTTGTAAGTGTGGAAAAAGACATTTGGATCAAGTGATGGCACACACACTCAAGATTATGATGGACGAAGGTGTTAGAAAAGAAGAATGCACACTCAGAAATGCTTGCACCCCGTTACTTGCGCCTGCATATCCCATCACATCAGTACCATATCTTCCACATAAATCCCTTGTGATTCTAGCAGAGGGAATGAACAAAAGATGTGCAGAAAGGATTATAAATGAAATACCAGAAATAAAAGGTGTTTTAAAGGGAAATATTAAACAAACAGTGGGATTAAAAGATTCAAATTCATCCCCAAATATTTATAAATTGCTTGCTGGATGCGACATGCGTTGCGATGTTGTTTTAACCCCATACGGTGCATTATGTATCTACAAAAACCAAGCAGAAATCCATGTAGAGTTCTCTAAACCAACATCCCCCAAAATAGAAGCTCTAAAAAAAATAATTAAAAAACATAATGATTCCACTATTCTGGACTGTACTTGTGGACCTGGGACCCTTGGAATAGCCTGTTTGAAGTCCGGAGCAAAAAGAGTTGTTTTTAATGATCTCTGGTATCCCGCAGCCAAGATGGCCTTGTTAAACCTTGAAGTAAATGGATTTAAAACAGATATTTTTGACGTTAGAAAAGGTTTATTAGGGTCTGGAAAAAACTTTGAAGTTTACTGTGAAGATATAATGGATTTAAAAGATATTCTAACCGAAAAATTTGATATATGCATAATTGATACATTTCCCGGTGTGGATACCGCTGATTTTGTTGAATCTGTAAAGGAAATATGTAGAGAAGTAGTTATAATTTAATAACAGAATATAAGGAAATATGAATTCCTATCAATCCCCATATTCACAGGTTATTTTAGTAAAATATCATATCCATGCCATGCTGGCGTAAACAATAATTGCCGGAAGTATGAGGACTCCCATTAAATTTGATTTGTTCACCCCAATATAATGTGGTATCATCCCCAATGAGATAGATGTGATGTAAACTAATAAAACATATAAAATATTTGCATTTTCTATAAATGCAAAAATAATTACCAATATACTGGTGAATATGATAACTAATTTTGAGAGTAAAGTGTAATTGATGCTGTTTATATACAAAATTAGAAAATCCCCAAGTTTTAAACAGAAAAAAACAGACAGCGATACAGCAGTAATTGAAACAAAAATAAATAGAAGAAGATAGTTGAGGTCAAAATTCTGTATTAATTTATCAATAAAAACAGCAATACCGCTTCTAGGATTACCAATTAAATAAATGGCAATCAACGAAAATAACGTATCAGATACGTTCACACCACTCATTGCTACAAGAAATCCCTCCCTATTTTCCCCAATATCCCTGCCCCCACTGAGTTCTTGCGCCAAAATACTTCCTTGGGCAGGCCCCATTCCAGGTAAGAATCCAAGTATACTTCCAGCTATACCACCAGCAAATATTCCCCTCAAAACATTTTTGTTTACCTTAAAATTATGATCCTTGTTTTGAATTGGTACAGTAGAGTTTTGGGTTAAACTGTAGATGAGTGTACTAACACCAAAAAGCCCCGAAAATATTGTGAGAAGAGAAACATTGGTTGATAGTGTTGTGTTCAACATAATCCATCCTAAAATTCCAGAAGAAGTGAATAGGAATACTGACCAGAACATCGAATATAAATTTCTGTTAAGTCTTTTGATCATGTACACAACAGCTAGGACAAGAATTAGATAGATGTATGGTTTTATTATCCAGTATATTGGCGGTAGAAATAAAGCAAATAGGGGCAGTAGAACAATTGTTACCATCAGTGAACCAAAACCACCAATTGTAACCAACCTTACTGCTTCTTTACCCCTACCCATGAGCATGAAATAATGACCAGGTAAAACAGAAAGAACAGTTCCTTCTTCGGGCACACCTAAAAACATTGAAGGAAGAAAATCTATCATGGAATGGGATATGGCCATTGATATTAAAAAGACAGCAAGAAAATCTGTAGAAAAGAAAATTAAAAGATTGGCAGAATAAGCAAAAATAAAGGCACCAACAGTATTCACATGGACACCGGGTATTATACCAGTTAATGCACCGCATAAAACACCTATTATACATGCAATTAAAACATCAAAAATATTACCACCAATTATAATTATATTTAAATTCATTAATATTATTTTCTAATAATATAGTATTACAATAAAACTATTAAAATAAATTATAAAATTTTGTAAAATAAAATTGAAGTAAATTAAAATAAAAAAAAGGTTTAAGGTTATTACATTAACCTTCTTACATCGACTACTTCTATACTTGCAACATCATCGATCTTAGATAGATTTTCTTCGACCTGTTCTGTTCCACCTTCAGCATCATCAACAATTACCATTACAATGAGTGCAACAAGACCAAATGCTATTGGATCTTCCTCAATACTGTGTAGTTCTGTGTTTTCTGGTATTGAACTTTTAATTGCTTCTTTAACTTTTGCCACATCCATTTCAGGACTTTCAGGCATTAACTTTATTGTAGCTACTACTTCTCCCATTATTTTGCCTCCTAAAAACCCTCAACTTTGTAAAAGTTGATTAAATGGTTTGATAATATAAATAAATCTTAAATTTAATAATATAAATAATTTAAAAAAGATTTAAATTATTTACGGCCCTTTGAAGCCGCATTCACATTTGTATAAATGTCCGAATGTCCTACATTTCTCGCATCTGTAGAGTATTCTCTCGCATTCTGGGCATGGAAACTTAACATAGTTTTCCACTGGTGATATTTCCTGTTTACAGGATGTACATTCTATTTTCTCCATTTAACTTCCTCCAATGAGTGTATATTTAGAGCTTTTACCTTCTATAATCGATATGACCCTTTCAGGATACTTACCGTTAACAACATAACAATTAGATTTATATCTGAGTAAAAGCTCGGGTAAAAATTCATCAACCGATGTTTCACCAAAATTTAGTAGTTTTTTTGCACTTATAATCTTTATAAGTTTCGCACCATCTTGGCAAGGATCATGCGTATATATACCATCTACATCTGTTGCTATTAATAGTTTGGCCTTAAGGAGATCAGCTATGTACATAGCTATTGAATCGGAGGTTACCCTCCAGCTATGTTCAAGAACATCATGACTTTCAATGAAGGATGATGGGTTCAATAATGGCATTTTACCCTGTTTTAATATTAAATCGATCATATCTACAGATTTGACTGATTCAAGTCCTTTAACTTTATCTACAAGGAGAGTACCAACTATATCCATACACATTATTGCAGAATTATGGTTAGCTGTATCAGAAAAATGTAAATCCCGGTCATAATCCCTTATTTTATTTGCAAACATACCTCCACCACAAATAAAAACTATTTTCTTAGGAAATTTTAAAGAATTATTTAAAGCTATAATTGCTTCGCATAATTTTATAGCCTTTCCAGGGAACAAACTTCCGCCAATTTTTATAAGCCAATCCATTCTACCAATCCATAATAAATATATTAAAAATTATTTCAGAAGTTTAAGATCCTGTGTAATCTTATCAATCTTCTCATCTTCATCAGGTCCAATACCAAGACAAGTTATGGTTGATCGGGGTAATTCGGTGTGTCCTGCATCATGAACTAAATATATGGGCATGTTTGTTGCTTTTGATAGTTCGTAGATTTCAAAAAGTTCTTCAAGATCATTTACCTTCAAAACAACCTTCTTTTCGCCTTCTGATTCCCATTTTTTTAGTATCCGATCATCAACTTTTTTATATGCACCTAAACATGCATGACATGCTTGAGCAGCTATTTTCCCTCGGCTCATTTTAAGATCTGCCCTCATCACTATGATTTGTTTCATTTATTTCACCATTTCATTAAATTATTATCTGAAAAATAGTTTAAACTAATAGGTTATCCCATAAATTAAGGGTTATGTTAAATTAAAATATTTTATTATAATAATCTTTTACCTGCCCGGTCTACATCAACGGAATACAGTTCCATTCCCGGAATTAAAACCCTGACAACGGGAATTTCAATTTCAGGTCTTGTAAGATCCACATATAAAATATCTTCAAATCCGCATTTACCCAGAAGTTTTTTTGATGTTTCAATATCCTCTCTAAATGATTTGCCTGAAACATTTTTAAATTCATTTAATTCAATTGATATTTCAGATTCACCAAACCAATGGCTGTTAATGCGTTTCATCCTTTGATATCCTGCTTTTCTCATGAAAACTGCACGTACTGTATCTTCCCTTGTGCCATGAATTTGGGTTGCTCTGCTCTGTGCAACTTCTGTAAGTGCCCTAATGACTGCAATTTCTGGATCTAAATGTGTTCCAACACCCAAAGTCAATAATGCGGGGTCTTTTAGGACGGTGTCATCTGAAACTGCGGCAACAGTTGTAATTTTAATATCTTCCGTTAGATCAATTAGTTTAACATTAATTCCAGCTTCTTTAAACATGGCCAGGATATTTATAATTATTTCATTATCCGTATTTTCACAGTTGATCTCTGGTTTTTGGTGACGTTTAGACTCAAATATACTCCAAGCATCCCTCTCCACAACTTCCATCATTCCATGAAAAACAGCCTCTTCAACCTTATTTCCAGATGCAAGACCATTAGTGTTGGATTGAAAGATTTTAACAGTGTTTTCAGGTATGTAAGGATGATAAATAGCATTAGCGGGTACTAATACTATACTGTCATCTTTGAGATTTGTTGATTTAACCCACTCCATTTTCGATGTTTCAGGATTGAACAATAAATTAGGGAGTATCAAAGAATTAGGATTTACATATTTATCAGCTGAACCTTCAAAAACACCAGAAACAAAGCTCTGCCTATGTTCCTCATTTAGTTCCGCAGAGTATCTTTCAAAGGCTTCCATCATTGCCGAGGCCTTTGCCTGTTGTTTAGTTGCACCTTTACCAGCATATATACTTACAGCCCCTTCTGCTGCTGATGGCCTTATCGCCGAGTAAACTGGAATTCCAATCCTATCAAGATGGGTTATTTCAGCAACTCTAGTAACTCCCGCAGTCCTAAGCTTCGATTCTACTTTTTTTATAGTATCCTCTGGAGCTATAGCCCGGTGAGTACATCCAAAATATTTTACAGGTACTTCTTTAAACATTTGAATCACTTTTAAAGCGTTATTAAAATAAAATTACAATTATTTTTTTTGGGTTATATTAATTTTATAGTTATATTTTAGATGTTAAATTCTTTGTCAATTCATGATACCAAAAAAATTAAAAATTTATGATATTTAGAGCTTTTAATACTAAAATAACAGAAAATGCAAATGTAATACCCCATATTAGTGGATTCCATCTAAATACTTTAGCACCGTCAAGTATACTGATCGGTAAAAGATTAAGTGCTGCTAAATAACTGTTTATAAAGAAACCAAAGTAAATTATGTTACTTATTATAAATCCCGAAGCATCGGTTGCATTATAATTTATGTATGGTGCTAAACCCAAAAATATTAAAGCCAAAACTATATTTACCAATGGACCTGCTATCGATATTTTCCCATTTTCTTCTCGTGAAATGTTATTTCCATGTATATAAACTGCCCCAGGAACAAAGAAAGCTAATTTTATTATTATCGCCGTGATTACGCCAAAAATTAATCCTTGAAACCATACCCTAAATTCTGCATAGAATCCATACCTAACAGCCACGAACTTGTGAGCTAATTCGTGTAAAACAAAGCCTAAACCTACTGATATGAGTGTTGCAGGTATTAATAGTACGAAAGCGCTGATGTTACTTTGACTGAATATATATGCAAATATAACAGCTATAAATAACATTGAGATAATTATATCCCTGACCTCTCGGGCTGTGAAATTAACCATATTTTATAGACCTAGTTTTACACATATAATGATTTCCATATCAGAAAATTATTAAAATAAAATGAGACAGGTTAATTAAATCCTTTTAGAGTAATTCATCTCGTGGAAAACTATTTTAAACTCAGTTCCGCCATCATTTTTCAGTTCAATAGTACCATCAAGCTGCATCACAAGACTATTAATTAATTGCAATCCTAAGGAATCAGTATTTCTAAAGTCAAGAGTTTCTGGAAATCCTATTCCACTATCTTTTACTTTTAAAATAAATCTATCATCCCTCCACATGAGTTTGATGTTTATCTGTCCGTTGGTTATATTGGGAAATGCATGTTTTAATGAATTAGTTATTAACTCATTTATTATTAGACCGCATGGTATGGCTGTATCTATATCTAAAAATATATCCAAATCAACATCAGTTATTATCTTTACAAGATCCCTATCTACATATGACTGTAGAAGGTATGTCACAAGATTGTTGACATAAGTAGAAAATCCAATTTTCGCAAACCCCTCTGATTGATAAAGAGTTTCATGTATCATTGCCATTGATTTAACTCTATTTTGACTTTCCTTCAAAACATCAACAACCTTTTCATCGGTTATATATCTTGTTTGAAGGTTTAAAAGGCTTGAAATGATTTGCATATTATTTTTAACCCGATGGTGTATTTCACGTAGGAGCACATTTTTCTCTTCAAGTGACGACTTTATATTATCTTCAGCCAGCTTTCTTTCAGTAATATCCCTAACAACCATCACGATATAGAGTTCATTACTGAAGTTGACAATGCTTGCACCAATTTCAACGGGTATTCTACGCCCATCAAACGTGTTAAAAATAGAAGGAAAGGTTTTTTTAGCTATTGATTCCTTGTTTTCAATCAGTACATCAAATATCTCTCGAATTTTAACCATTTCATCTTCATTTACAAGTTTTTCTATTGACATTTGAAGCATTTCTGAATTAGAATATCCAAAAATCTCACAGGCTGATTTGTTAACGTCTGTAAAAAGTCCAGAAGGAATTTTAAGCAAAAAAATTGGATCATTACTCTGATCCAATAATGCCCTAAACCTTTCAAGTTCACCCAACCTCTTCTGAAGTTCAGGATAATAACTCTTTTGAATAGATGATTCACCAAGACCTATGATCTTGTCACGGAGATTGTTATAATCATTTATATCTGCTTGATTAGAAGGCATTTTTAAATATTTCCTCCACATCACTCATTTTTGGTATCACAGGATTAGTAACAATACATGGATCATTCATTGTCCTTTGTACTAGTTTAGGAATATCCTCTTTTCGAACACCGATTTCTTTTAAAGTTTGAGTAACTCCAGTTTTAATTCTAAGCTGTGAAAGACCATTTACAAGACCATATTTGTTGTTTAAGTCTCCAAATCCCATAGTTTTAGATATTTTAAGATACCTTTCAGGATCTGATGAGAAGTTGTAATCAACTACATATTCCAAGAGTAGAGCATTACACTCACCATGGGGTAAATCCATAAGGCCACCTAGACTATGGGCCATTGCATGAACTAAACCTAGACTGGCATTTGAAAATGCTAATCCCGCATGTAAACTTGCTAACATAAGGTTACCCCTAAATTTAAGATTTTCAGGATCATTTATGCATTGTAATATATTTGATGAGAAAAGTTTAATTGCCTCAACAGCATGGACATCTGTAATTGGTGAACTCGCATTTGATACATAAGCTTCTATTGAATGGCTTAAGATATCAAATCCGGTGTAAACCGTCATATTAGACTTCACAGTAGTCGTTATGACAGGATCTATTAATGCAACATCAGGCACCAATTTTTTACTGATAATTGCCATTTTTATTTTTCGTACCCTATCAGATATTATTGCAAACTGAGACACATCTGCTGAACTGCCAGCAGTGGTTGGTATACATATTAAAGGCGGGGAGGGCAAAACAACCTTATCAACACCTTCAAAGTCTTTTATGTTTTTGTTGTTTGAAATTACTATCCCAATGCCCTTTGCACAATCCATTGGACTGCCACCACCTACTGCAACTATTACATCACAGCCTTCTTCGTTGTAAACTCGAGCCCCTTCCATGACTTCTTCAACGCGGGGATTCGATTTTATATTGGAATAAATTTCATACTCATAATCTCCGGATTCCAATATTTCAATTATTTCATCAAGCCACCCTGAAGAAATTATACCACTATCTGTGACTAAAAATATCTTCTTTGCGGCAAAATTTTTTAGATAACGTCCCAACAGATTTCTTGCTCCGGAACCAAATACAAATTCGGGTGATACAAACTTTCTGAGTTCAAATTCACCATCCAATCACATCAACCTCCCTGATTGATATAGAAAACCGAAAAATGAAATATATAAGACTAAATTAACAACATAATCTGTTATTATATAATAATATAATCTAGATATTAATTATAAGATCATGATTATATAATAATATGTTTCAATGATCTATACAAATTAAAAACAAAGATCATTGGATTTAACGAATTAAATCTGTGATATAAAATGGCGTGCGAATACTGTGGAAAGGGAAGTTATGGTGAACTCATAACTGAAAGAAAATATTGGAATATTTTTCTAGCACCTAGTCAAAGGTATCTGGGAACATGTGTAATTGCAATTAAAAGACACTGTGGTAATTTATCAGAACTTGAAGATGTTGAATGGATGGAATTTTCAAAAATAGTTCGTGAAATGGAGGTTGTTATCAAAAAAATGTTCAACCCCGCATTATTTAATTGGAGCTGTTTTAAAAATGCAGCATACCGGTCTGATAATCCCGATCCCGAAATTCATTGGCATTTGATCCCCAGATATGATTCAGAAGTTGAATTTTATGGTATTAAATTTGAAGATCCTGACTTTGGTTATATACCCCAACCCATAACGAGAGAAGTTCCAAGGGAAGTAATGTACAGCATGTTAAATGAATTTAAAACCAATTTATAACATGAATATGATTTAACGGTCTAAAAAATTTTTTTAAATATATAAATTCTTTTATATATTTAGTTTGAGAGGAAATAGGAGATAAAATGAACACCAAATTGAAACAAATTATTGAATCACTGCATAACAAAAACATCGACTGTATGGTAGTTTTAAAACCCGAAAATATAAGATATTTAACCGGATTTAGACCTTCAAGTTCTTCAATATTAATATTGAAAGATAATCCAATTCTTTTAGCCTCAAAGATAGATCGTGAAGATGCATCAGGGAGCTCTATGGTAAATCTCGAAGTTTACAAAGAATTTGACGATGTAAAAAAGTTATTATCCGGTAAAGTTGGTATTGAAAAGTCGATGACCGTTGAAACATATAAAAAATTATTCGAAGGTTTTGATATTGAAACAACTGACTTAGTGGAGATATCTAGATCAGTGAAATCAAGTTGGGAAGTAGAGAACATTGAGAAAGCACTTCGAATAGCAGAGAAATCATTTATGGAACTTGAATTTACAGGTACAGAAGTCGAATTGGCTGCTCAACTCGAATACAACATGAGAATTAATGGATCAGAAAGGGCTTCCTTCGATTCAATCATGGCATCAGGGTCCAGGACTAGCTTACCACATGGCACACCATCAATGAATAAAGTTGAGAGTCCTATTTTAGTTGATTGGGGAGCAGTTTATAATAACTATTCATCAGACACAACAAGAACAATCATAGAAACAGAAAGACAGGAAGAAATATTCAATATAGTGTTGGATGCCCAAAAAACTGCTATCAAAGCCATAAAACCTGGCGTAAGATCTTGTGATATAGATACTGCAGCTCGTGATGTTATTACAGAATATGGATATGCTGATGCATTTATTCATTCTACTGGTCACGGTGTAGGACTTGAAATTCATGAAAAACCTAATTTATCAAAAAATGATGAAGCTAAGCTTGAAAAGGGAATGGTTATTACTGTTGAACCTGGAATTTACATTGAAGGTGAATTTGGTGTTAGGATAGAAGATATGGTTCTGGTAAAAAATAATGCCTCTGTTTTAAATAAAATTAAAACAAAAATGAGCTTTTAATTAATTTTAGACCCCAAATTTAAATGTTTCATTATTTTTTTTATAATAAAAATAATAAGCAACCTTATATACATATAATTTATATAGTAAATTAATATAAAAGGTGGAAAAAATGGCAATTATACCCACAGCACTATCACCAGTATCAAAAAGTCTGGACAATCTTTTACCAGACAAATACCTAGTCATTATACAGGAAAATCTTATTAGATCAGGGATGTACGTTAAAGCATCCGATCTTATGACACTGGTAATTCTAGGCGGTGTATTATTTGGATTGCTTGGGCTGGTTTTGTTCATTGCTATTGGAATAGATCCACTAATAGGGATGATTGTTGGGTTACTAACACCCGTTGGTATTGTTTTTGGTTGGTTATTTTTTTTAATGGAGAGAAGAGTAGATGCCATAGAACAAACAACACCAGATTTTCTACGGCAAATTGCGTCACTTTTAAGAGCAGGTATAGGTATTGAAACCGCTTTAGAAGACATCTCAAAACAGGGTGGCGGACCACTCAACGACGAACTCAAAAGAGCAGTAATTGAAATAAAAATTGGAAGCACATTTGATGATGCATTACTTTCAATGGGTGACAGACTAAAATCAAAAACTCTTGATAGAACATTCAGGATGATTCTTGAGGGTAAAAGAGTAGGTGGAAGCTTATCGGATGTAATTGAAACAGTTGCAGAAGATTTAAGATCTGTTCTCGCATTGAAACGTGAAAGAAGAGCAAACGTTATGATGTCAGTAATGTTTTTGATTATAGCCGCAATAGTAGCCGCCCCATTTGCATTGGGAATGATCATGATTTACTCTGGTTTCATAGGGAATTTAGGTAAACCAAATCCATTATATGATGCATCGTATATTGCAGCAAGCGGCTACATTATTATCCATTCTATAATAGCCGGACTGTTAATTGGAATAGTACTTTATGGTAGTGCAAGGAAGGGTGTAAAATTTTCATTGATACTTGCTCCATTAGCATTTGGGATATTTTACGCTATAAAAACCTTTGGAATGATTTTCATAGGATTTTAAAATAAATGGGTGATAAAATGAATATTATTAATGATGATGCAGCTCAAACATCGGTAGAAATGATTCTACTTTTTGGTGGTATAATTGTAGTTGTAATTGCATTTGCAGTTCTCTACAGGGGTTACATAAGTGGACTTGGAAGTGGAATAAGTAGTGGAACAGACTATACTAACACTATGAACAATATAACTGCTCTTAAAACCATACTTTCATAAATATTGAAGATCCTGGATTCTAAAGAGAGAATTAATTTTAAAAATTTATTTTACTGCTATTTTTCTTTTTTACCCATCCCAATAATGGAAATGTTATAAATATATTCAAAATGAGTGAGTTTGGGGGAAATACCAAATGAAAATGGTTATAAATGGAAAATTAATAGATAAAAATGATAAAATCACGATTTTAAATCCTGTAAACAATCAAATGGTTGACACAGTTCCTTCAGGGAGTCTTGAAGATATGAAACATGCTTTAGAGTCTGCAAATCATGCTAAAGTAGTGTTAAAGGATATGTCTTCACGTAAGGTGTCTAGAATCTTATATGATATATACGAAGATGTGTTAAAAAATTCTAACAAGCTAGCCCAATTGATAACACTAGAAACTGGTAAACCCATTAACAATTCTATTGATGAAATAAATAGATCTGTAGAAACTATTTTACTAGCTGCAGAAGAATCTAAAAGAATTTATGGTGAAACTGTACCGTTGGATGCATGTATAGGGGGCAGAACCGCATTAGGATTTACAATAAAAGTACCATTAGGAGTAATATCAGCGATAACACCTTTTAATTACCCTATTAATCTTGCAATACATAAGATTGCACCAGCAATAGCTGCAAAAAATTGTGTGGTTCTTAAACCATCAATAAAAGCCCCCTTAGCTGCTCTGAAGCTTGTTCAGATCATGGCAAGTCATCTACATCCAGGGGTAATAAATGCTGTAACGGGTTATAGTAGTATTATTGGTGATGAAATGGTATCTAGCCCTCTTGTAAACAAAGTATCATTTACCGGGAGCGTTGAAACAGGTATTTCAATCTCCAGAAAGGCAAGTATGAAAAAAATAACTCTAGAACTTGGTGGTAACGATCCTTTAGTAGTGCTTGATGATGCAGATATTAATAAAGCTGTTAAAGCTGCTGTAAGCGGATCTTTCATCAACGCAGGACAAGTATGCATAGCTATAAAACGTATAATACTCCATGAGGCAATAGCCGATGAATTTATTAATAAATTAGTTTCAGAGACAGCTAAATTAAATATGGGAGATCCTTCTGATTTCAAAACTGATATTGGTCCTTTAATCGATGAAGAAGCGGCTAAAAAAGTTGAAATTTTAGTTGATGATGCATTAAATAATGGTGCAGAGCTGTTATTAGGAGGAACACGAAGAGATGCATTTTACACCCCAACCATTATTGACCATGTTAAATCTAATATGAAAATTGTTAGTGATGAAACCTTTGGACCTATAGCCCCCATAATAAGGGTTAATTGTATAGATGAAGCTTTTGAAGCAGCAAACAATACTGAATATGGACTCCAAGCAGGTGTTTTTACAGGGAGCATAGAAACTGCACTTAAAGCCATAAAAGTGATTGAAGCAGGAAGCGTAGTTATCAACAGACAACCAACATTTAGAACTGATAACATGCCATTTGGTGGATTCAAAAACAGCGGAATGGGTAAGGAAGGAATAAAATACGCAGTTGATGATATGACCAAGACGAAATTAATAGTATTTGGTTAAAGAACATATTATTTACAAATTTTTAGACAATTCAGGATAAATAACCCTTATACCATCTTCTTCAAGTATTTTGAAGCGTTCTTTGAAAATTGTATGTACCGGATAAAGTATTTCCGGTTGTATCTCCCTTATCATATCCAACAACTCAGGCCCAGATGCATGTCCAGAGACATGCATTTTGTGGACAGGAAGAAGATTAAAATGATCCAACCAATTCTCAACACGTCTTTCATCAAATTCCATTTCTTCATCAAATGGTTCGGTAACGGATTTAATATAAATTGAATTTACCGGTTTTATATCTATTAACTCTTTGAGCTCAAAAAAATCACAACGGAATATATATTTTTGAGGCTCTTCTTGTATGTCCTTATAGTTGATAGAGTTACCACTTTCAATAAATTCCTTCTCCCAATTTTTATAGTCAGAAGATTTGTGATTCGGATCAATATTTGAACTACACAACCATTCTCCATCGTAACATACAAAAGAATCCGTTCCAATGAGTCCCCATCCTCTTTTAGGAATGTAAACTTCTACATCTTCTAGTTCAGGATAATCCTTACCACTGAAAAGTTTAAGCAGGTAGGCTTGTTTCAAATTAACCACCAAAGTTCTATCTGTGTCTTTGGCAACTTTATAAAAAGTTAAAAGACGATCAATATCTCTAATAGGAAAATTTACAATAACAAGTCCTTTAAAATCAGATATAAGATTTTTTGCATTAATCTCAATATCTTCCTCTGTTTCTGTACTTGGATTATCTATCCTGGTACCCTCAGAAATCAAAACTTTGGGGTTCGATTTTTTGGCTTCTTTAACAAATTTTTTGGTTATCTCAGGTTTTCTACCGTGAAATCTTAGATCCCCTGTATAAACAACTGTTTCTCCATTATTTTCCAAAAGAAATGCCGAAGCACCCGGGAGAGAATGATCGACAGGAGCACTTTTAATTGTGAAATCGCCTATTTCAAAATTTTTATACGGTTCAACAATATTTAACTCCCTTTCCATCCTAGCATCTTTACCTAAAAGTCTTTTATAACCATCAGCATTCTTTTTCGCTGTGTAATAAAAGGTTTTTTTGTATTCTAATGTTTCACCAAATGAAACTGCACTTGTATCCTCTAGGACCTTCAAAATAAGTTGTGAATCCTTCGTCATGTAAAGGGGTATATCATTACGTAGATGATGTATATAAGCAGAATGATCCATATGGGCATGACTTAAAAGTATCCCGTTAATAGATGGCTTCTCTGGCGAATCTAATCCCGAGTGACGAAGATAATCCTCTCTGTAAATTCCTTTTATTTTAGGGAGAAGTCCCATCTCAATAAAATCCATTATACCATTACTTTTCCTGGGCTGTAGAAACTCTGAAAAATAATCATTTGCCTTATTAAAACTCATACCAAAATCTAAAAAAAATGAAACGGAATTTGAGCCTACTAATATCTTATTTCCACCTATCTCATCGACTCCACCGTAAAAATCTATATTGACCATGTTTCTAATGGGGTTAATCTTACTATAATTTTTTTCTATTTTATGAAAAAGTTAATTACAAAAAAAATAAAATTATTTTAGAAAGGTTTCAACCAAGTTACGTGTTTCATTAAGTGAGTCGAGTGGAATTCCATGGGGCATTTCTCCTAACTCTCCTTCAACATCTTTAAGTAAACCATCACTTCCTCGAAGGAACATACCTTCACTTGGGACACCCATGAAAACTGTAGGAGGTAATATTGCAACAGCAACCTTGTTTCCTTCTTTAACGGTTAAATTGTTGGTCACCACAGTACACGCACTTTTTCCAAAGTTTACGTTACACACTAAAAGTTTATCTAACTTTTGAATGCTGACAATTTCACCAGTTTTTATATCTATTCCTATAACCGGATCGTTTATTTGCCCGAGTAAAAGACGTTTATCAACTGTATAAATGGTGTTAAGTGCAAATTTCATCTTAGCAATGGATTCTACAAGTTTTTCTTTTTCTTCTTTATGGACCAGTTTTAAAAACTCTAAATGCCACCTGTCTCCACCTAATGATTCAATTATATCATCAACCCTCTTCTTGAGTTCATCAATCTGGGGAGAAACAGCAAGATCAGAGGGTTCCATATAGGAAAAATACATCACCTGTATAATGGGCAACATAGCTCTTGCAGAAAGTAAACATTTTTGTTTGTTCCATATCCCCTTCAAATTTGCACCTTGGGCTGTTCTTATGAATAAATCTACTGATTTCTCTAAAACACGTAATCTATAATCTTTACTTGTATCCCACATTTTCTCACCATTATAATTAAAAATATTGTATGAAATTAAAATATCTTGGACAATTTAGCATCATTTAAAATTTTACTGACAGCAATGAGTATTATTATTCTATTATGGAAATCTTTGAATATCAAAGATAATTTAATTAATTCATAATTTTAAAGCATCTGATCTGAGGTATACATTAATATAATCTATTTTTTTTATTGAAAATATTTTGTTTAATATAATAAGATAAATTTAAGGATAAATAAACGTAAAACAACTCATGTCAGATTAATATAAATATATTATGTCCAACTAATATTTTAATTTAGTTTTATAAAAACTTATACATTCAGATTTGTACAAATGGGGATGAATGTGGAGTAGAACAATAAATAGTGATCAAATCCTAATACTGTCTCACATCAATTAGTATTTGATGAAATTTGTTAAAATCTAAAGTAATTTGTGCAAGAATTAGTAATATAAATCAATCTTAATTACAACTATGAATTTTTTGTGTTTTAATAGTGAAAATTTGATTATTGACTGATTAGTCGTAAGGTTTAAGTATATAGAGGGATTTAAATTTAGATTAGATTGTAAAATTTATTGATAGATTAGAAAGATAAATGGCAATCTTAATTAAGAAGAAATTGCCATAGTAAAGGATAGGTGGTAGTAATGGTAGATTTATCAAGCCTGTACAATTTAGATGTGTACACAACACGCGGAAAGTACGTTGGAAGAATTCATGATGTTGTATTGAATATTAAAAAGGGTAGAGTCTCCCTATTAAAGACAACAGCCATGAAACCAGATAAAAAAAGTGTTGGATTAAAGGATGTAATTAAAACCAGCATAAGAATAGTTCCAGAGGGGGATGAAATTCGTCCACTTAGAGAGGAAGGAAGTATTGAAATACCCTATGAACGTGTTCAAGCTGTTGGAGATATTTTATTAATTAGTCCAGAGATAGTTCAAACACCTGTAAATCCAGAGATGTAGGAAGTACACTATGAATGTTGGGATTCTTGGATGTGGCGCCATAGCTAATATAATAACTAATTTTGCAGTTGAAGGTAAGCTTGGTGTTGATCTAAAATTTTTTTATGACAGGGATATGGAAAGGGCAGAAAACTTGGCTTCACAAGTTGATGGAACCGTAGTTCTAGACATAGAGAACATGCTGGACAAAGTAGATCTTGTTATAGAGGCAGCTTCTCCACAGGCAGTTTCAGAAACTGTACCTCAAGTATTAAAACATGGGGTAGATATTATTATCATGAGTATTGGGGCTTTAATGGATTTTAAACTCCGAGAAGAATTAAAAACCCTGGCTTCTAAGAACAATGCAAAAATATATGCCCCATCAGGTGCAATAGTCGGGATTGATGGTATTAAAGCCGCTTCAATTGGTAAAATAGAAAGTGCGACGCTAGTAACTCGTAAACCTCCACGTTCTTTAGGTGTATCCGCTGATGAAGAGACAATACTCTACGAAGGAAAAGCTGGAGATGCTGTTTTGAAGTTTCCTATGAATATCAATGTAGCAGCAGCAATTAGTCTTGCGTGTGGAAGGGAAATTGATGTTAAAATAATAGCAGATCCCGCTGTTGACAGAAATATGCACGAAGTTCATATAGTCGGGGATTTTGGTGAGATTACAACAATCACCCAGAACATTAGATGCTCTATAAATCCTAAAACAAGTGTTATGGCTGCTTATTCTGCCATTAAACTATTGAATGGTTTGAATGAAACTTTAAGAATAGGAACATAAATAGTGTTCATTGTTTTTAGAAAATATAAATAGGTTTCATCCTCTAATTTTTATTTACTCTGATTTATTTAGTCTGAATATTATAATTTATTATAACTGCATAACAAAATTTGATTTTAAAATGGTTTTATTATGAAAGACTGTGAGATATTCTCCAATTTAAAGGTACCATGCGGTTCTAAAATTATTATACGAGCTGATGGTAGAAATTTTTCGGGTTTATCAAATATACTTGAACTTGAAAGACCCTATGACAAATTTTTTGCAAATTTGATGATTGATGTGTGTTCTGATTTTTTTGTTGAATTCAGTCCCAGTTTAATTTTCACATTTTCTGATGAAATTAACGTACTACTGTCCGAAATACCATTTAATGGACGTATAGAGAAATTAAATTCAGTATTTGCAAGTTTCATTTCTGGTTCATTCACCAAAAATATAAGCAAATATCTAGATCATTTTAATAAAGCTGAGTCTTCCAATTTAAAACCTATTTCATTCGATTCTAGAGTTATACCATTATCAGACACTGGAGTTATAGAATACTTTAAAAATAGACAGAACGAAGCATGGCGAAATTGTTTGAATGGATACAGCTACTGGAAACTCAGGGAAGAATATGGTAAATCTCGTGCTGTAGAAATTTTAAATAAAAAGAAAAGCAGCGAACTTCATGAAATTCTCTTTGAAAGAGGGTTAAATATGTCAGAATTACCTCAATGGCAGAGGAGAGGTATTGGTTTATATAAAAAAGATATCTCAATAAGGGGTTACAACCCAATAAACAAAGAAAATGTGACTTCAAATAGGTCAAAAATTTATAAAGATTGGGAATTGCCTTTATTTGACAATGAATTTTTTAATAAAATACTCATTTAAATGGCATAATATATTTAACTACTAATTATAATTAAAAAAATTGAAGGACCTTTACCATGTTCGGACTAGGAAAGAAAAAATTCGAAGAAATACATATAGATCGTGAATTAGTTGAGGAAATAAAGGATATTGCAAGAGAGTCGTATCCAATAGAATTCAGTGCTATGTTACAAGGCAAAATTGAGGATAATGTTTTAAAAATACAGGGACTTATTTTTTTACCCGGTGCTGCATCCGAGTCAGGTGCTGTAATGGAAATTTTTATGATGCCCATGTTATCTGATGCAGTAGGTTCAGTACATAGTCATCCAGGTTACAGTGCAGAACCTTCAGGTGCAGATCTGCAGTTCTTTGCAAAAAGGGGATATTTCCACATCATTATCTCACAACCCTACGACAATGACAGCATATGTGGATACGATGGTTTTGGAGAATTAGTAAATTATACAATTGTATGAATGAAATCTCACCTGTTGGTGGGGTTAAATCCGTTAATATTTATAAAAAAAATGTAGTGAGAACCTAAAGGTTCACTGCCACAGCATCATGGACATCTTCAAGCTTCTCAATATCAGATATAACTACTTTTGTAACATGTTGGTCAACTTTAAGTACCATCACAGCTTCTCCACCAAGTTTTTTTCTACCTACTTGCATTTTAGCTATGTTAATCCCGTGCTCACCAATCTTCGTACCTATAGCCCCTATTGTACCTGGCTTATCCTTGTACTTGCATATAAGCATGGTTCCCTCAGGTTCAACATCAACAGGATATCCATTGATCATGACTATCTTAGGTTTTTGTGCGAATATACCCTCTAAACTCACATCATTATCGTCAGATTTCATTTCAACTTTTATAAGACTTTTAAATCCCTTTGCATCGCATCTTTTTCCTTCAGTTACAATTATTCCCCTATTTTTAGCTACACTTGTTGCATTCACTAGGTTTACAGGTTCGTTGAGTATTGGATTTAAAACTTCTTGAAGTATCATACGTGTTAAGACATCATTCTTCGGAAATTCCGAAAGCTCACCACAGTAGGTTATATTCAATTCGTTGATGTTACCCTTGGCTGTTTGTATCATGAACCTTCCGATTTTTTCTATTAGTTCAAAATATGGTTTTATGATGCTTAAAGTTTCAGTATCGAGTACTGGCATGTTAATAACATTCTTAGGAGATTGTCCTTTGAATACCTTTTTTATTTCATTTGCAACTATTATTGCTGCATCCCTTTGTGCCTCAGAAGTCGATGCAGCGATATGAGGAGTTAAAACAATATTATCTAACCCTAAAAGAGGACTGTCCTCTGGAGGTTCATTTTCAAACACATCAAGTCCGGCTCCCCTGATCCTATTTGATGAAAGTGCTTCGTACAGATCTTCTTCATTAATGATTCCACCACGTGCACAGTTTATTATGAACGCATTCTCCTTCATCATTTCAAACTGTTCTTTTGATATCAGGTGTTTGGTTTCATTAGTTAATGGAACATGTATAGTCATTACATCAGACTTTTTGATCAAAGTTTCAAGGTCTACTACAGTCACACCTAATTCTAAAGCTGTTTTTTTGGTTATGTAAGGATCATATACCAAAGTATCCATACCAAATGCCTTTGAGCGTGTTACAACTTGACTTCCAATTCTTCCCATCCCAATTACACCAAGAGTTTTACTGTTAAGCTCAATACCCATGAATCTACTCTTTTCCCATTTACCCTGTTTAACTGAGCTGTCTGCTATGGCAATTTTACGTGATAGTGCAAGTATTAATCCCATAGTATGCTCTGCTACAGTTATTGAAGTAGATTCCGGAGCATTTATAACCATTACACCGCGTTCGGTTGCTGCTTGAACATCAACATTGTCAACACCCACACCTGCACGTGCAATTATCTTAAGTTTAGGAGATGCTTCAATTACTTCACGGGTAACCTTAGTACGGCTCCTTACAATTATGGCATCAAAATCTTTTATAACATCTAAGAGTTCTTCTTTTGATATTGTAAAGTTATTAACAACTTCTGCAATACCCGCGAGCTCATCTATTCCTTTTTCGTTTATTTGATCAGCGATAAGTACTTTTTTATCCATCTTTTCACCAGCTCCAGTTCTCGTTGTATAATCATAATGACGTGGAATGAATTTAATTTTATAGGAAAACTTCCATTTACTTCTATTGTAAATATATGATTATGTGAATCGTAATATAAATTTTTTTGAATTCTATTATTCGTATTAAATAATTAGTTTCTAAAATTATAATCCCATACAAAATTGAGATATTACTTATTTAAACCACTGCTGGCTAAGTATTTAATTTATAATAGTATAATGATAGATAGAAAAATATATCAACATCAAATAGAAGTATATGGGTATAGTATACTGCATTGGATATTATATGGAGGTGTTAGCTTGGTTTCAGTTGATGAATTTATAATTGTTAGCTCGAATTATGTGCCGGGTTATGAAATTTTAGAAACAAAAGGGTTTGTATACGGACTTACTGTACGGAGTAGAGGTGTAGGAGGCCAAATAGGTGCAGGGTTACGTTCAGTATTTGGGGGAGAAATAAAGGAATACGTACAAATGATGCAAGAATCAAGAAATGAAGCACTTGAAAGATGTATTGAACACGCCCGGGAACTGGGGGCCAATGCCATAATAAGTGCACGTTTCGATTCAGATGCTATTTCTGATATAATGCAAGAAATTTTAGCCTATGGAACTGCTGTAGTTGCTCAGCCAGTGGAGTAAAATAGATGTTTGAAGGTAAATTAAATATATTTAACCGGGAAATACCAAGAACTCTTCTTGGAACTTCCCCATTTATTGCTGCAGCACAGTTTGGTCACAGAGCACGGCTCTATCAAATTGACTTGTATAACAACCCAGAAAATATATTTAAAATAATAAAAAAATCATATGAGATGGGCATTACTGGAATTCAGGTAATTCCATATCCTCCTGTTATTGAAGCACTTAAAGAAGCTTTAAATGCAGGATATGATATGGATATAATTGGAACTGTGCGTCCTGAGAAAGAATTGGAAGATATTCAACTCCTCTCAAATCTCAATGCTACATCCATGATCCTTCATGCAGACATAACCGATAAAAAGGATTGGAATTTTATAGGTGAAAAACTTCAGTTTATTAAAGATGAAGATGCTGTACCCGGTCTTGCAACACACATGCCATATTCAACAACTAAACGGTTAGTAGTATCCCCTGTAAAGGAATTATTTAACGTTTATATGGTTCCTGTAAACAAATTAGGATATCTTATGGATACTGAGATCTATGGATCTGATGAAAGAACCCATCTCAATCAACTAATTAAAAGCATGGATAAAACTGTTATTGTTAAAAAAGTACTTGCAGCAGGTATATTGAAACCACAAGAAGCTTTTAATTATCTTAAAACAGTTGAATTTGCAGATATCATAACCATTGGAATTGCTTCTGAAGCAGAAGCCCAAGAAACATTCAATTTATTAAGTTCACAATAAAAACAATTTTTCCATCCAGCACTTAGAATTATGAGGATCATTTATCCTATAAATTTTATTTTAACAACTTTATTTTATACTATAAAATTATACATGAGATCAAGACATTATTTTGTTAAAAATGTTTCAGTGAACTGATCATGATTTCAATTTAATTTTGGGTGTTTAAATGGATAAACAATCAGCTCCTTCCAAGAAAAAAGTTTACATCAGCTATTTATTACGAACAGTAATATTATGGTTTGGTGAGGTGCTTGGATTCATTTTAATAGCTGATTTATCTGTTGGACTTACTATTAACAGCTGGCAAACAGCTGTAGTAGTAGTAACCATTATTGGTATCTTAAACTTGTTTTTTTGGCCGATTTTATCCAGATTATTTTTACCATTCCTTGTTTACACAGTGGGTATAGGCTCTCTCCTTTTAAATGGTCTGATGATCTGGTTTGTCAGTAACTTCGTTTCGGGTATAACAATAGAAGGTTGGGCACTCATCCTCACCCCAATAGGAATGGCTTTTATAACAACTATTTTGTCAACGATCATTACAATAGACGATGATGCCTCATATTACCGTCTGGTTTTTCAAAGGAATATAAAAGGCAAAAATGATCATCTTTCGCTCAAACCAGGGGTTATATTTCTTGAAATAGATGGCCTAGCCCATAAAGTTCTAAAAGAAGCTTTAGATAAAGGAGTTATGCCTACCCTTGCCAGATGGCTTGAAAATGGAAGCCATAAATTAACTGTATGGGAAACTGATTTGTCAAGCCAAACAGGTGCAAGTCAAGCAGGTATACTTCATGGTAATAATGAAAATATCCCGGCATTTAGATGGGTTGAAAAAGCAAATGAAAATAGAATAATGGTTTCAACAGGTCTTTCTGATGCACCTTTAATTGAAGAACGAATATCAGATGGTATGGGATTACTTTCAATACAAGGTGCTAGTAGATCAAATTTGTTTTCAGGTGATGCCAAAGATATCATATTTACATACAGCCATCTGAAAAATCTTAGAAAATTTTACAGCGGAGCATGGTACTATCTCTACTCCAGCCCATCAAGTTTTGGACGTATCATAGTATTATTCATAGGCGACGTATTGAGGGATTTTGGATCCCAATTAAAACACAACATTAAAAATATAAATCCACGCATACATCGTGGTTTATCTTATCCATTTATAAGAGCCGGTGCTAATGTTTTTTTAAGGGAAGTAACTACTTATACTCTTATTGGAGATATAATAACAGGTAAAATTGATGTGGCATATGTAACTTATCTAGGTTATGATGAAATAGCTCACCATTCAGGTGTGCGTGATGAAGATTCATTTAACGCATTAAAAGGTCTGGATAAACAATTTTCACGTCTTGAAACTGCGGTAGGATATTCTCACAGACATTATAAATTTGTTGTACAGTCCGACCACGGGCAAACCAATGGATCCACCTTCAAACAACGTTATGGAATAACTCTCGAAGATCTGGTAAGGGGTTTCATTCCAGCCCATATCAAGATATACAGTGAACTATCATCCAACGAAGATCATTTTGCACAAGCTTTGACAGCACCTATTGATTCAAGTAAATTATATTTTAAAAATAAAAAGGATAGAACAGTTGAGAGAAGTAGAGAAATTGTTTCTGATACGCTAAAAAATATTGAAAAACGAGACATAGCAAACAAACCCTATTCTAAAGGTGTTTTAGGATACATACAGTCTTATACAGTCGATAAAAATCCTAAAATAAAATCTTCATCCGAAGCAGAGGTTATTGTGCTAGCGTCTGGGAATTTGGGACTAATATATTTCACACAATGGGAAAATAGATTAAGTTATGAAGAGATTAAAGATATTTTTCCAGATTTAATACCCGGGCTGGTTAAACATGAAGGAATTGGATTTATAATGGTTCATTCAGATGAATTTGGACCTATTATAATAGGATCCGATGGCATATACTATCTCAAAACAGATACAACAGAAGGAATAAATCCATTAGCAAACTTCGGACCTAATGCGGCCCAACATCTTAGAAGAACAGATCAATTTAAATACGTGCCGGACATCGTTGTTAACAGTTTCTACGATCCAAAGAGTGATGAGGTTGCAGCGTTTGAAGAACTTGTTGGAAGCCATGGAGGACTCGGTGGCGATCAATCATATCCCTTTGTAATGTATCCTTCAGAGTGGAAACTCGAAACTGAAACTATAATTGGTGCGGAAAAGCTTCATGAAGTACTTAAAGCCAGATTAAATCAGAAAAGTAAATAAAAAGAAGATAATTCAATATGTCTGATATAATTCAGTTACAGTCCCTACGTTCCTTTACGACACTTAAAAATTCCTTTGAATTTTCCATTTCCTTAATCTCCCAATTGTATATTACCGGTATCCCCTCTATGCACTTCAAAGATTTCTTACCCTCCATCAAGAATACAGCATCTGCTTCTGTTATTCCAGATAAATCCTTAACATTTAGTGCCATCTTCCTCAATGCTTGCTGGTTTCTATTCTTTTCCATGTTAGTTATAACGGTGCTACCATTTTTTCGAATTTTTTCCCCTGACTCATGTTTCGCAAGAGCATCAAATGGGGTTCTTGTAGTTGATATAACTCCAAAACCTAGATTGGTTAAGTTATTTTGATTATCAATCGAAGTATTATGGTTTATATTTGTATTATCCGACTTTTCCATCCTATCTTTATCAAAATTAGGTACAGCTAGAAGGTTTACTGAAAGGGTTATCTTCATGTTTAATATGCTCTCAAGCATCATAGCTGTTTCAGGAAATGCGCGAACCATTCCACGTTCATATTTATAAATAGTCTCCCTTGACACGTGAGCTTTGTCTGCTAGATCTTTTCTGGAGATGTTCTGTGCCTCTCGGACTTGTTTTATAATTTCCCCGTCCATTTGAACATAGTATCCACCACGATCAGCAAAAACCTCAGGATAAACATCATCAACAACCATATTTCTAAGGGTTTCTCTAGCAATAACTGGAATTCCATGTCTTTCGTAAACAACATCCTCTTCCAAATATTCATTTTTAGACTTAATCCCCACGACAAGTGGTGATGCAAGGAAAGTATCTGCAACTTTCTTTATTTCATCTGCTTGGTTGCCTGTAAATCCATCTATATTGATTAATATCTTAAGCAGTAAAAGTTCCAATTCCTTTCTTGCCACCATATCAAAACAACTTCTATCATATATATTAGAAGTTTCAAAACCATGGTTACTAAGAAGATTATTTATCTCAACAAGGACATGATCCCTCTGAGCTGGAATACTAGTTTTCTGCATTTAATCACCGGTGAAAAATATGAACAATATATTATTATACATTGGAATTGATGATACTGATTCCAGTTCTGGAATGTGTACCACCTATATAACTTGTGTTATAATCTCCAAACTTAAAGATTGTGGTTTTAAGATTACAGGATTTCCACGACTGATAAGGCTTAACCCGTTTGCAAGATTTAAAACGCGTGGAAATGGTGCTACATCTTTTAAATTGGAATTAAAATCAGATAAAGAAGTTGATGAAGTTAAAAAAATTGTTTTAGAGAATGTTGAACTATTATCAGTACTCAAAGATGAACGAACAAACCCAGGGGTTGTTTTCTACGATGGAGAAATAACTTCAGAACTTCAAAAATTTGGATTGGAAACAATTAGGAATATAGTGACTATTGAAGATGCTGAAGCTCTATTAAACAGAGTCGGAGCTGATTTTTATAAGTTCAAAAATGGGCGAGGAATTATAGGGGCATTGGCCGCAATAAGTTGCCCTCTTGACGATAAAACCTATGAATTATTAGCTTACAGAACACCTGAAAATTATGGTACTCCCCGTCGGATAGACCATAAATCCGTGGTTAAAATGAATGATAATACCTATCCAGTTACATTTGATAATTTAGATCAAGGATACATTGCAATAGAACC
>Ga0224559_1000080_pt1 | contig 54639 bp, 52 predicted proteins | sample 714S33034metaG_FD_180676 | JGI IMG/M metagenome (GOLD analysis project Ga0224559, IMG submission 180676) | Peat soil microbial communities from Stordalen Mire, Sweden - 717 S3 30-34 | ecosystem: Environmental > Terrestrial > Soil > Wetlands > Peat | place: Sweden: Norrbotten County, Stordalen... | reverse complement strand
TTGGAGGTATCAAAGATGAAGCAGAGATCAGAGGGCACAGACGAACATATATAGGAGCTCTACCAGGGAGAATTATTCAAGGCATGAAAAAAGCAGGTACAAAAAATCCTGTATTTGTCCTCGATGAAATCGATAAGCTCTCATTCTCCTATGGAAGAGACCCGGTAAGTGCCCTTCTTGAAGTCCTTGATCCTGAACAGAACAACACATTCACAGACCATTATCTGGAAGTCCCATATGATCTATCTGATGTGTTGTTCATCACCACTGCCAATTCCCTGTCAAATATCCCCTTGCCACTTCTTGACAAAATGGAGATGATCGAGATATCAGGCTACACTAAAAAAGAGAAGCTTGCAATTGCAATAGATCATCTTCTGCCAGATATACTGGAAGAAACAGAGCGCTTGGGAATAAGCCAATTTTTAACCAGAAAGTTTGACCATTTTTGATTTGGGGATTAATTCCTTAGGAATTACGCAATTGAAAAGAGAAAACAGTAAAACTAAATCTTTAATTGCCCAAAACATAAAATTTTAATCACAATGGCTAATGTAACTGGTTGTATACATATACCACTTATAGCCCTATTATGACTTAAATATTATGAAGCCTTAGTTATTGTGAGAATTTAATTACTGTGGAGAGATATTTTTGGAAGACGATAGTGGAGATATGTTTAAGTATAAACTTGGTAAGTGGGTTCTAAGCGTAGACGAATGTGCTTTTACGAATCTTACGGATATTGGAAAGAATAAATCTATGCGTCAATATCTAATCGAGTCAATTGATAGTTGGGTAAACAAAAAAGATCCACGTATAACAGATGAATTTATTTCGGAAATGTGCGACTTTATTAAAAGTGAAAATGAAGTCCTTTACGACCATTTGGTGAAGAAATGCGCTCTAGAAGGAATAAGTATAGGTGAAGGTATATTTAAATCACTGAGTCTTTTGAATTGTGGAATGACAAGTGTGATGCAGTGTAACCAGGTCAAAGATGACTTGTCTGATGTATGATGTTTTTGTAGTATTTTTTACTCTCTCGAGTAAAGTAAAAGGATTCACGCAGTTGAACAGAGAAATAAATAACATCAAAACTTTTACTGTCTAAAGAGCAAATTTGACCATAATATTCATTGGGCTTGATTTTGTAATTCAATTGCGTAAGTCCTCAATATGAATCTGGTCAGAGCTTGAGTTTTTTGAAAACGTCCTTAAGGTTGGAGTATGGATACGTATTCACAACATCCTTTTTTTCGAGCCAGCCCCTACGTGCCTGTCCAAGCCCGTATCGTATGAACGCAAGGTCAAAAATAGAATGGCTGTCAGTGAAAATACAAAACTTTAAGCCAAAATCCTTTGCTAGAAGAATAAGCTCATCGTTAAGATCAAGCCTGGAAGGTTGACTGTTTATTATTTCCATCACTGTTCCATTTGCGACCGCTGTATCAAAAACTTTTTTGAAATCCACTTCATAAGCTTCCCTTTTCCCCAAGAGCCTGCCAGAAGGGGGAGCAAGGATGTCGAGGTACCTGTTTTCCAGAGCTGTAATTATCCTTTCTGTCAGCTTTTTTTTAGGGACTGAAAAGCCGGAGTGTACTGCTCCCACTACAATATCAAGTTCTTTGAGGACTTCGTCCGGATAGTCCAAGCTTCCGTCTTTAAGGATCTCAATCTCAGAACCTCTAAGGATTTTTATCTTGAAGCGTTTTGAGAGTTTACCGATTTCTTTCCATTGGGCTTTTAATTTGTCTATTCCCATTCCATTAGCAATTCTCTGAGAGCGAGAATGATCTGTTACGGCGACGTATTCATAGCCAAGAGATTCAGCCTTCTTTATCATAGTTTCAAGGCTTTTCTCTACCTTCGCTATAGTTTATGTGCATATGGAGATCTCCTATGAGGTCTCCAGTTTCTATAAGCTTCGGGAGGATATTTTTTGCAGCGGCCTTGATTTCTCTTCTGTTTTCCCGAAGCTTGGGAGGTATATAGGCAAGGCCCAGCTTTTTATAAATATCCTCTTCACTTTTTCCTGCAACTTGTTCCCCGGACTCTTTTGAATACAGACCGTATTCTGAAAGCTTGTAACCTTTCCTGAAGGCAATATTTCTAAGTTCTATGTTGTGCACCTTTGAACCTGTAAAATATTGAAGAGCTGCTCCGTAACTTTCAGATGAGACTACCCTTAGGTCAACAGATGTTCCTCCTCTCAAAATCACACTGCTTTTTGTGCTACCTTCCAAGATGATCTGTTCAACCTCAGGAACGGAGACAAAGACATCCATTATCTTTAACGCTTCTTACTTTTCTGCTTCAGCTAGGATATATCGATATCCCTAATTGTTTCTTTTAACCTGCGAAGGGAGCCTGGGTAGATTATCTTCGATAGGTCTATTTTACATATCTTACTCTCACATTTGGCTTTTAAGGCTTAAATGAGTTCTTCTGTAAGTGGAAGTATCTTTCCAAGAGATGCTCTATCGTGACTCTTCTCGTAATGTCCAACTGCCTTTAAGAGATTTTCTTCGCTTTTTTCTCAGAAATCTTTGAGCTCCCGAATTTTGTGGGCATGGATTGCATTTTTGAGATCTGAAAGAGTTCTTATCCCTAGAGCATCGGCAAGTTTTTTCAATCTCTTTGCACCAAGTCCCCAGATTTCCATCAATTTCGAAGTTCCTGAAGGAGCTGTGCCTTTAAGTTTTTTAAATTTTTCTACCTTGCCAGTTTCTAGATACTCAGCAATATGATCGGCAATAGATACTCCGACACCTGGAATTTCAATCAGCCCATCTTTACCTCTTCTTTCATAGAGTTTTGTTATATCCTCACCAAGATTTTATATCCTCTCAGCAGCTTTATAAAACAGCTCAGCAATCTCGCGATTTTTCAATGGTGTTTCCCCTCCATCATTTCACTTTATTTTCCCCATTCTATTTTTACTTATTTTCTTCTACTTTTTTCTTGTTCCCCGGTAAACCCTCAAATTCCTTCCTTCAAATTCCATATCTCTCTGACTGTCGTGACATCATGTAGATCTTTATCGTATCTTATACGTAAAAAGCGAGGAAAACGCAGTGCAAGTCCTGTTTTTCCTTTTCCCTCACCAGCCGTGTGTCCTGGACTTTCTGTAATTTATGTACCTAGAACTTCAATAACCACAACTGGTTCTATGAAGATATCTGGAAGCATTCTACTTTTTATAAAGACGTTTTTTGGGATTTCAGATACAATATACTCTGAAAGCAAGTTGTCAATTTTTTTTGCTTCCTCATCCGTGAAACCTGTGCCTACTGTTGTAAAGGTTTCAAAACGCTGTTTTTCTTCGTTAAGGGCTGCACAAAGGAGAGCTCCAAATGAACTCTTCCTTCTCCCCCTACCATAATATTTTCCAACAATTACTAGATCAAAGGTTTCCCTCATTCCCTCGGCATATTCTTCTTTCCATTTGAGCCAGAGCCAGCTTCTTTTTCCGGCTTAGTAGATCGAAGTGTTATTCATAGCTTTAATTATAATTCCTTCAAGTCTTTTTTCCAGGGCTTCATTAAAAAAGTCCTCGATTTCTTCAAGGTTTTCAGTGACAATTCTCCTAGCTAAGTGAACTACTCCTGATTCCTTTACATACTTTTCAAGAAGAGTTCTTCTCATTGGATAGGATTTTTTCATGAGAATTTTTCCTTCCAGATAAAGAATGTCGAAAAAGAAGATAGCTACGGGGCATAGTTCCATATATTTTCCAATTTTGTATTTTCTTCGCCTTTGCATAAGTTTTTGGAACGAATAAAATTCTTCCATTTTTTCATTTCTTTTTTTGCCTTCAATATATGCAACTATTTCCCCATCAAGCACGATTTTGTTTACAAGGACACTATTTCTAATAGCTTCGATGAGATCAGGATATTGGGAAGTTATATTTTCAAGTCTTCGAGAAAAGGCTTGAATCTCATTTCCGTTTATATGAATCTGTACCCACTCTCCATCATATTTTTCTTCGGCCGCCTTTTTCCCTAGAACTCTTTCTTCGAGTTCTTCGAAATTTTCAACTCTCTGAGCAAGCATTAACTTGATAGGTCTGCCCAATTCTATGGAAAAATTTCCAAGAGCCTTGCAGCCATATTCGGCAAAAGCTTCTGCAAGCTCTCCGATATCAGTGCAGACGCTGTAGCTTTCTTTGATTTTCCCTAAATACTTTTTGTCGCCGAGAAAGGCAATCGAAAATGCTTCGAGCAAAAACTGGTCTCCAAATCCCAGCCTGAGCTTTCCAATAATGATTCTAAGTATATATTTCCCTTCTGTAGGATTGGCCCGCTGCAAGATCTCAGAAAGGATCCGGATCTTTTCTTCTTGGCTTTCGTCCCCTAATACTCTTTTGAATTCTCTGAGCCTTATGAGGATATCTTCAATTGTCAGGGAGATGCCTTCTCCTTTGTTTAATTCAAACGCAACATCGCCAAGATCCCCCCTCTACTTGAGTACCTTTTTTTAACTTCCTCTTCTGGAGCCCCATATGCCTCAGCAATAGCTTTACAAGCAAGCTTATCCCCCACTCCAAGTGTAGTACTTTCGAAGGCAGGACCTATGCCCGCAAGAAAAAGATATGCAATATCTTTTACTTCATTTCTTTCAAGCTCATAAAAAAAATTAGCAATCTTCTTTACGATCTCTTTATGAGATGTTATTTTCTCGAGCTCTTCAAAAAGTTCTGCAAGCTCTATAAACCGAGCCATAATAAACTCCCTGAAAAAATACTTTGAAATTTTCCTCTGTAATATTATTTCCTTCCTTAGTGCTGATCTCTTTGCATTCTCAATTTTCAGAAATAAAATCTTTCCCATTTTCCCAATAAAACAGCTCTTTTTATTATCATGTAAATATTTCATATGTAGGAAAAGGCAAATGAGAACAAATGAAATTACAGTCTGTAGCCGTTATGGAGTTCCAACAATCACAGGCTGAGGCAGTAGCCACCAGCCATCTGAAAACGAACTTTTAATGATACTTTATCAGGCAAACACATAATCTAAATTGCAAAAAATTCACTGAAAAATAAAGAATGTCGTCTTCGATCATTTTGGAATTGATCCGTAATATTCAAAAAAAAAATCTTTGAAATGTTTAAAAGATTGCATGATAGGGAAGAATATCCTGGAACAGTAATAGAACTTGCAATTGGTAGAAGAATTGTATAAAGACATGATGAAGTATAAAATGGGTAAAATCTGAATTAGATAAAAATTAAATTTTTTATTTCACTTTACAGATCAACCCCGTAGAATTTTAAGAACTAAGTTTTAACACATAAAAAAATACTTTCAAATTTTTATTGAAATTTATCTATTGAAGAAATATCATAAATGAGAGCATAATTTTTCTGGCTTTAAATTATGGAGTTACTATTGAAGTTAAATCACGTGATTTCGATAAGAAACTATTTAACTATGGGTGAAAAGGTTGAAATCTTGATTTTAAGGACAATCCTGTAGATGTAAATCTGATCGAATAAATGCTTGAAGAATTTGCCGATCTTCATTTGTAAAAAATTTAGATATATCCTGTAATGCTCTATCCAACTGGAGTGCTTTTTCTGATACAATCTCCCCCATACCTTATTATGTTCTCAATCGCAGTTTTTAACATGGAAGGATCTATTTCACCTACTTGCTCCCATAAAGGTTTTCCATGACAGAAAGACTTAAACGTTGGCGTACTCTGAACTCCGTACCTTTCTGAAGTCCACGGATTTATTACAATATTCATGCGGGTAAAAACTGCCAAATTATGGAATTCCTGCGCATACTTCACAAAATAAGGATCCAGGACCTTACAAAAAGGACATTCTGGACTATAAAACATTACAATAACTGGCTTTGAAGACTTTTCTACCAGCTGTTCCCAGTTAGTATCATCAATTTCAACAACATTGAATTCGTTCAATAATTTACCCCCTGTAATATAAAACTAATAGAATTTTAGGATTAACAGAATGAGTATCTATTGCTCAAGTTGTTATCCGTACTTAAAAACTGACCACAAAAATTTATATCTCAGTTAAACCGCATAATCCCTAGATTGGTTCTCAGGATCTCCATTAAACATTTAAGATGTGACTAGACTAATCAGAGTCAACTCACTATTTAATTATATTTTTAAAAACCAATTATAGTTGCAAACATAATTATTGACGCTTAAGTCACTCGAAATTCTATAACCATGGAAAAAAAAGAGCCATATGATACTTTATTTTAGATATACAAAGATATGCATGCCTCAATTCCATTTATATTACAAAGGAGCTAAAAGCATAAATAGTTCGTTAATAATGGTTCTCAGGGAAATTTCCCATCCTGCAGCAAGCTCCTATGTATTCGAATGAAATAAACTTCCTATTGCATTGAAAAGTATCCATCCGCTCTTGAAGATTATTCGATCTGTATTTTTTTTCCTGGCTCTTCTAGCTCCATTTTTTGAAGTGTTATTGTCAGTACACCATTTTCAATTTTTGCAGTGCTCTCCTCCTCTTTAATGCTGATAGGCAGGCGAACAGCTCGGTAAAAGTGGGTATATTCTCGTTCCTTACGAATATATCCTTCTTCTTCTGTTTCTTTTTCCTTTCCAATCTTTGCACTTATCTCAAGCATGTCTTCTTTAAGGTTTATCTCAATATCTTCTTTATTTATTCCTGGAAGGTCTGTGGTTACCAAAAGTTTGTTTCCTTCGTCCTTTATGTCAACAGCAGGAGTAAAGACATTTCCTTCTCCCCATTTTTCCCTAGGCATAAAGTCTTCAAACAACAGGTTCAGACGTTCCGGAGTCTTTTTAATTTCTTCAAAACCCAGCGTGTGGGTCCTGAAAATGTTCTCTTAGCAGGCCATTTCATATCAAATTCTCCATAAAATAAAGTTATAACACAATTAGTTGTGTTATTTTGAATATATTGAAAGAGGCCATATAGCATTTTCTATAACAATTCCATTGAAATTGGAGGTATAATCATTTTTCAGATTTGTTCAATACCCTAAGGCTATGCCCTTGAATTTAAAAATTTTTATTAAAATTATAAAGCGTTGGTAATAGCTCTTATCGGACTATTAAAGTTTATAATTTGATCTAAAGTTAATGCACCTTGCCTTTTTAGGAAAAAAAAATTAATTTCAAATTTGTGAAGATCTCCGAAAATGATAAAAACATAATTAATATAAATTTATTTTTTGGATTTAAAATATTTTATTGGAAAGTAAATGTTACTCATGAAATATTTTTTGTATAATTAATTTAAAATAATTAAGTAGATAATTGTACTTTATAGCTTAAAGCTAACAGATAGAGTGAGGGATGACTAGTAGGATGTGTGAGTATTGGATTAATTGTTGAGAATTTCGATAAATTCCTGGCTTAGATTCACTTTAAAGACAACCAACCAAAAATTTGGGTTTATCGGAATCCTTTAACAATATAGATAATAAAACGATCATAAAAAGATACATTTCTTTTACAATAGTACCTTAATTAAAAAAAATGGAGTAATTCATGAGATAGAATTGGGCGCTTCAATACGTTGCTAAAATCATAAGCTCAAAATTCTCTTTACAGTTTCCCCAAAATGGGAAATATACTCGTTTTTCAGATTTGATCAATGGTTCAAGGATGCGATTTAAAATTTTATTTTGTGAATATGCATGAAAGGGGTAGTAAATATCCATCATGAACAATCAACAAGAACATAACCAATTATGCATGCTAGACCAATACCTGAGTTTTGGGACTTCTGACTGAAGAACAAAAAAGGAAAGTTGCAGTAATGAAAATGGATAGGAAAATACAATGGTTGAAAGTAAAAATCCATGATATGGAAAAGATGATCGAGCTGAAGAAGAAGGCTATAGCTGACATTCGAAAGGTTCAGGAAATGATGAAATAAGGCAAATAAGTTCAACAAAATAACAATATTAGAATTGGTATGTGTCCAGGTTTTGACCTTGATATTTAAAATTTTGATATTTAAAATTGTTTAAATTATTGTTTAGTTTGAATGATTGTGTATATCGTGAGTTTACTGCATTCACTTTTCGTATCTACCACAGAGTAAATGTAAGCAAAATAAGAGCAGGCTGAAGTAGCAAATTTAACGTTAATGGATTCCTTAATCAAATATGAATATTTTGGGGTAATATGATGGCAGACACTTTGAGATTATCACCGGTTATTTGTGCATATCCTGACGACAATCACGAAAACTATCTAATCGAGGTAGTTCTTCCAGGAGTCGAAAAAAAAGATATTTCTTTTAAGATTACTGAAGACAGTTTTTATGTAGCTGCTAGGAAAGAGGGAGTTCAGTATCTGGACAGTTATTCAATCTGCTGCCCAGTAAACCTGGAAAAAGCAGTTGCTAAATACTCAAACGGTGTACTTAAAGTCACAGTACCTTATCTACAGCCTTTGGGAAAATTAGTAGATGTGAAAATCGAGTGAGGTGTTGATTGAAGAAAAAGCTTCTTTATAAAGAAAATGCAGAAAACTGAAGCTTATAGCACTGAATCTCTATAGATTAATTTACTTAAGAGAATTTCGAGAAGTCCCTAAATTTGTCATATGCTTATAAATGGTATATTAATAACTCGTGAAAATCAGAGGTTTATTGAAATCCTCATCAATCTATACTTTTAAAACAATATTTTTATGCACCGTTTTTGCGCCAAACTCTTTGAATTTACTCCGTTTCATCCAAAAGAAGAAATAGAAACATTATAAACAGCTTGAACTAAACCAGTAAGCTTAACATGCGAAATATAACGATTCAATTCATAATCTGAACTGTGTTCCTTCTACATGGCAGTGTATAGCAATCCGAACAAATGTTACGAGATTATATCCTTCGAAAATTGCAAAATCTCTTTAAGTTAGCTGTTAGCCGCTTCACATCCTCTTTCAAAAAAATAAGTAGTAGCGGACCTAGAATATCCGATAAATATTCTCCCCCTTTATGCATCATCAATTTAATAATATTTTCAGAAGTACAATGAAGTAGTTCAGAAGTCTCTTTCTTAAGTACGCCTTCTTTCTTTAGATACCTTCCTATATCAGAATAAGGTTTTTGAATGACGATCTTTGTTAGTATCTAATATTATATTCATGCATGAAGTTATAATAGAATATTCCCATACATACGCAATAGTTTTATTTACAAATATGAGCTTGATGTCATATTTAAAAATGCAGAACATTTACTTAGTAATTCCCCATATTCATTATTCGTTTCAATAGCGAACAAATAATATAATTGCTTTTGTAATTTCGAGAAAATTGCTGTGCAAGAGCAGTTTTTCCAGAGCCCTTACGGCCAAGGACGATCTTATATTCAGATATATTAAAGACTTTACTTTGTCTTGTTTTAACGAAAACTTCAGATGAGGAAAGGCGAATTGTGAATGTTAATAGGAATTGATGTCGGAGGCACCACAACGGATGCTGTACTTATCCGGAATGGAGAAGTCTGCAGTACTGCTAAGGTTTCCACTGAGCCAGAAAATATTCTAAACTCCCTGCTTGAAGCTCTTGATGCTATCAGCAGAGATATCTCACCCAAGCAGTTAGAAAGGGTGGTATTCAGCACTACGTTGATAACAAATCTCATCGCGGAGGGTAAAACTGATCAAGTAGCTCTAGTACTAATTCCAGGACCTGGTATTAACCCTGCTAGTTATTCTTTTCCTGACAGCTTTTATCTCAAAGGGGCTATAGATTTTAGAGGAAGAGAAATTCAGGCTCTAGATGCAGCTGAGGCTCGAAAAACAGTGAACTTGATCCGAGAACTGGGATTTTCCAGGGCTGCCATTGTAAGCAAATTCGGGCAGAGAAACCCCTTCCATGAACAGGTGATTGAGGAAATCTTCAGGGAAATATATCCGGACTGCAAACTGGAACTCGGACATAAAGTTTCAGGAAAACTGAACTTCCCAAGACGAATCGCAACTGCAATGCTTACATCCTCAACCAGAGCACGCTATCAGAAATTTGTTGAGGACGTTATAACAGCTCTTGAGGAGAGGAATATCAAAGCTCCGGTATATATACTTAAAGCCGACGGAGGAGCTCTCCCAATTAAAAAATCAACCGAGTTCCCTGTGGAAACTATCTTCTCGGGCCCTGCTGCTAGCATGATCGGAGCCCTTGCCCTTAGCCCAGAGGGAGAGACATCAGTGGTAGTGGACATAGGAGGAACCACTACAGACCTTGCATTGATCCTTTCAGGAAAACCCCTTTTTGCTTCTAAAGGCGCAAAAATTGGAGGTTTCCTAACACATGTCAAGTCTTTTGCAGTCCGCTCTATAGCTGTTGGAGGAGACAGTGTTGTGAGAGTAGTGGATTCAAAAAACAGTAAAAATTTGATAACTATCGGCCCCGACAGGGTAGGACCTGCTTACTGTATGGGTGGGGAGAAGACTACTCCAACTGATGCCTTGAGAGTTCTAGAGCTTATTGAGATTGGAAATCTCAAACAAGCAAGAGAAGCAATTACATCTACAGCTTCCAGACTTGGGAAATCCGAAATTGAAACCGCATCCTTTATAGTAGATAAAACAACGCAAATGATTGTTGAAGCAGTCAATGATATGTTCTTTGAATGGGAACAAGAGCCTGCTTATAATATATGGGACGTTCTGCAAGAGAAAAAAGCAAGGCCACAAAAAGTGGTAGGAATCGGAGGGGGAGCAAGAAGTCTTATCAAAGAAATTGCAGAAAAACTTGGTGCAAAATCTTTTATTCCAGATTATGCAGAAGTAGGCAACGCTATAGGAGTAGCTGTTGCAAGGCCTACACTTACTTTAAACCTTCATATAGATACTGAGCAAAAAATCTATTCAGTCGCTGAAGAGGGAGAAATTATTAGCTTTGACGTAACAAGTATCTGCAATTCCAACAAAATAGGTTTAGATGAAGCTGAAGTACTTGCTGCAAAACTTTTCCGGAAACGTTTAGAAAAATTTGGAATTTCAGAGTATGCGAGCGAAGTTGAGGTTGTTAATAGTGAAGTTTTTAACGTCGTCAGTGGCTGGAACACCGTGGGGAAACTTTTGGATGTGGAAATGCAGATTCCGGCAGGCCTGATACCAGAATGGAAAAGGAGGGGGAAAGAATGAAGTTAGGGCTTGGAAAGATTAAAGATATATTGAAAAGTGAAACTGAAAAAGATATTAGATGGGATAAAAAAGATCAGTTAACGGTGAAAAGGCAGGCAAACAAATCAAAAGTCCAGAATATGGGAAATCATGAAAAAAAATCTGAAGCGGTAGGAGAAAATTATATAGACCTAAAGGGAACCGGAAAGAGACTTGAGAAAGGATGTTTGTCTCCAGCAGACCGTACTAAAGTAGAAAAAACCGGCATTGTTTTTTTCCCTGCTTTCGATTGGGCTATTTCCCCAACTCATCCTGAAAGAGAAGAACGTCTCCTTTATACCAGGGATCAGATTTTTGAAGAAGGAATTATGGACCTTCATGAAGTAGCCGAATATAAACCTCGCCTTGCAGATTATAGAGATATTGCCAGGGTCCATATCTGTGTTCCTGATATAAAAACCCAAGCTACAATCCCTCACCTGATAGCTGCAGGTAGTTGTCTGGTTCTCGCAGACGCTCTGATGAAAGGAGAGATAAAAAATGCTTTTGCCCTTGTCCGCCCGCCTGGTCATCATGCAATGACAATAGTGCATGGGAACCGGGGTTTTTGTAATATCAATAATGAAGCTATTTTGGTTGAATACCTGAGAAAAAAATATGGGATCCGTAGAATTGCAATAGTAGATACCGACGTTCACCACGGGGATGGAACACAGGATATATTTTATAACGATCCTGATGTGCTTTTTATCTCTTTTCACCAGGATGGGAGGACACTTTATCCTGGATCAGGTTTCATAAATGAATTGGGGGGGCCACAGTCTCTTGGAAAAACAATCAATATTCCTTTGCCTCCTGCAACTCCAGATGAAGGTATCCTCTACGTACTTGATTCCCTTGTACTGCCAATTCTTGACGATTTCAAGCCAGAAATTGTACTTAATTCTGCAGGACAGGACAATCATTATACAGACCCTCTTGCAAATATGCGCTTTTCTGCACAGGGATATGCAAAGTTGAACGAAAAACTTGCCCCTGACATAGCGGTGCTTGAAGGAGGCTATGCAATCCAGAGTGCATTGCCATATTTGAACACCGGCATAATCCTTGCCATGGCAGGACTTGACTACTCCTGTGTCAAAGAACCTGACTACAAGCCAGGAATGTTCGTCCAGGCTTCCAGGGACAGACAGGTGCTGGAGGGAATCGTTGCAACCCAGCTCAAAAACTTTAAAAATAGGGACAGGCTTGTGGAGGCGGAGATAGCAAAACATGGAGATTTTTACCGCCGAAAAAAAAAGATTTTCTACGACACGGATATGATTCAAGAATTTCAGGAAGAAACAATTAGGATGTGCCCCAACTGCCAAGGCTATATAACAATTGATTCCCACGCCCATGAGAGCATAACAGATATCAGGATTTTCGGAATTTCTGTTCCGATCTACGCCTGTGACAATTGCCAAGCTGAAGCCAGGGAAGAGTATAGAAAAAGGATAAGTTATCCGGAATACGAGTACGTTTGCCTCCAGGATAAAAAAGGAGATGAATATAGAGCATATAATATGAAAACAAAACAAGAAACAGTTTACTGAAAAAGAAAGATTTACTAAACCGAAATCATAACACGGAGAAAACGATCTCTTAAGACATCATAAATCAGTAGATTCGTCTTTTTCCGTTCCACACTGCAAATTACTTATTGCTTCTTCACACTGACACATGCTTAATGCTTCAAATATACCATCTCCCACACTTATTCCTTTTAAAGCACATTTTCTCCATCAAACGGAAGTAAATATATTCATTCTTGCTCTTAATAAACTCACACATTTCGGCAACAAATTCTTGTATTGGAAAGTCTTCCTTTTGATTTACCCAGTTATCAATTGATTCAAGTAAATATTGGCGCATAGATATACTCTTTCTACGACCTTCTAAACTCGTAAAAACACATTCATCTCTGAGTAAAACCCACTTACCAAGTTTATACTTAAACTTATCTTCACTATTGTCATTCATTTTTTTCGCCTTTTAACTTTATTCCACAAGCTTCAGTAGTAGTTTTGCTTCTAATCTTTCATGTTGTATTAACATGGTGTGTATACTTGCACACTTTTTAGAATCGCCGTTTCCTTTAGCTTTAATCTCCGCATTATTTTTTCTATGTCGCTTATTTCTCCTTTAATCCTCTCTATCTTATTGTAAACCCGAAAGAAAAAACAGTAGCTAATAACACAGAAGAATAGAGAAAATCAACTTTTCCGACTTTTTTCCAAGTTCTCTTTCACATATAATAACAAATACACATATGCATGTGTGTGTATTTTTGATTATATGTGAAAGAGAACTTGGAAAAAAGTCGGAAAAGTTGAGTCTTCTTATGGTTTGGTAGAAGTTATAATAATCGAGAGACTCTGCCCTCCTTCATTGCAAACCTGACTTAATCTCAGCCCCAATGTTAAGTTTTTTTGGTGTTCTTTACAAATCATTCAAAGAAATGTCTTAAATCGCCCAACACTCGATCATTTTTGCTCTATACTCATAATAAACTTGTGGCTATTAAGCAGTTTTACTTTTTTGGAGTATATTCTTATTTCACGACCTTAAACTAAAGAATAGGAAATTTATGTGAAATCCGATCTCAAAATTTAAGTAACTACATTTTATTACATTATTTTTATCATTTTGAAAGAATAAAAATAGATGAAAATGTCTCGAAGGTACTTACCGTGCTATAGTAGTGAAATAATGGGGATTTAATTTGGTCAAAAAAGAACTTACTCTGGGGCTACTAATGAGATTTTTATTGAGAGTCCCATAATAATCAATCACCTATGTCAAAAAAAGGCTTAAAACTTCTGAGAATGGTTCATTTTTAATTTGAGATGTATAAAGCCCGCTTGTATACCTAAGCAAACTAAAAAAACATTAAATACAAGACTTACTTATATTAACTGTAAAAAATAAAAACGATGTTAACATGGCCCGCCCTTCAAAAAGAACTCCTGATATGATTAAAAGAATCGGTGAAAATGTTGCTTTGGAACTTACATCTTCTCTGGCTGCCGAAGCTTCTGGCATAACGTACCAAACATTTAATTCGTGGATGAACAAGGGAAAGAAGTCAACATTTGGGGAGTTATTTGAATTCTACAAATTTATTCAAAAGTGTAATGCCGGCAGGGCTCTAAGCTTCTGAAGCGCCTAAATACTGCTGTTGATGCAGGAAACTGCCAAGTTTGTATGTGGGTCTTAGAACGGCGGTTTCCTGAAGAATTTGGAAGGCGAGTATATAGGAAAACAAATGTTGTTTCAGAAAACAAAAATGAAAATATTGAGATAGTCGTCAAGGACGTTGATATAATAAGGAAAAAAATCATGGATAAATTTTCTCTGGTTGGAGAACAAAATGATTCGCCAACTGATTAATTTATTTATTCCTAACTCAATCCTTATGCATTAGACTATAAGTTGCTGAGTTCACTTATTATTTTTATTACTTTCGGCTTGTCTCATTTGCTTGTCTTGTTTATCCCTGATGTCATCAGATGAATTTTTTTGATGTTCTACATCCAACATTAATACACCCTTAATGTCATGATTCAATTCGAAACCTATGAGTTCATCGGCTTTTTCAGTCCACACTTTTATGTATGTTTGTCTGTTTCCTCTGTCTGTATGAAAAATAACAGATCCATCTGGACAGGCTTTTGACCAATATGATTCCTTGTCAATCTCACGAAATGTTATGCCGCCATATTTTAGCCACTCATTAACACTGGAATACGTTAGTACTCCTGGTACCTCACCTTTAGTTGTAATGTAGTCAAACAGTGCTTTGATTGCATCGTCACCCATACGCATTTAATCAACTCTAATTGTATACATTATTCGATATAATTTATTCATTATAAAGTGGTCATAGCATCGAAGTCTGACGGACTACTACAATTAGTTATTATGTGCACGTTAATTAAATTTGTCGGCGAGCTTCAAAGGATAAGATCATCAGAGAAAATAGGTATCTATAACTAAGAGTAAATATCTAAAAAAAGCCTTTCCATCATCCATATTATTAGGCAGCTTTCACAGTTAATGGGACATGAAATTAGTGTTTGATTTGATCATGTGAATATTTTGGAATTAGATTTTTTGTTCTCTTGACGTATTTGCACCATATAGTAACTATATCTGGTGGCTAGTAGATGAACTGCATGCATTGTACAAGGAGCTGGCACATTTCAACTGCACAATAGTAAGGAAGAAATTTGGATGATAGAATCGAAGGAAGAAGTAACCAAACTATTCATAGACTCGGTTAGCCGCTTCCCTTTAGCATCGAATACTGGAGAACATAGTAAATGAACGCAGTTGGAAGTATTCAAAAATGGCTGACATTCTGGTTAAGCGCAGACCAGGGGGATCGTTTTAGATAGGCTAACTTTAGAGCTGACATTGCCCAAGCCCGGATTTGCATTTTTTTGATCAGCCTAACCCTGGTGGCTATTGCAGTCACAGACTATTACTTATTTGGGTTATCATGGAGCTTCTATGAAATTTTGGTAGTTAGACTTGCACTAATTGCGTACAGCATCTGGCTTCTCAAAAGCTTGCCAGGACTTACAAACTACCAGCCATATGACCGGACTGAAGTATGTTAGGGGGTCTCTGTACCGCGATGTTTGTTATCGCAGTAGCGGCCACACGTCCTGCTGCCTTCATCGCCCATATCATTGTCATGGTTCTCGCTGTTTTACTCACAGTTCTTGCTGTCCCAAACCGATTCACCAACCAGCTTACTATATCCCTGGTGTACATCATCGGGGAAACGCTGGTTCTCACACATAGTATGTAGACGTCTTTGCCTGCCTACTACAGGACAATGTAATTTGAATTGATCCACAATATTCAGAAAGAATTTTTGAAATTTTTAAAAGATAAGGGCATGGTGAACGTATTTTTGTAGAATCTGAACTAGGCAAAGGTTCAATTTTCTATTTCACTTTACCAATAAACCCCACAGAATTTAAAAAACTAACTTTTCACACATAAGAAAACTACTTTCAAGTTTTAATCTAACTTTATCTATTAAAGAAGTCTCATAAATGAAAACATAATTTTTCTGACTCAAAAATACTACTCTTGGCATCCAAAAATCTCATCTTTGATAGTTTGAAAATACCTTACGGTATGAAAATTATAAAAATCAATTCTTATAATTAATCTAAAGCATAATTTTCAATAAGTTAATGGGTGTAACACATTAACATGGTGATTTAAACTTCACCATGAGCTTCTAATGAGCTCACCGAGTTTATGTGTATGTAACGCTCCCTATCTAGATACTGACAAAATGCCATTGAGACTTTTCGGATAGAATCTAATCTATATGCATATTCACTTTTGAAACAAGCTAAATCCCTTTCAAATGCATGGACAAGTTAAAGGATGATGAAACTTTAATCAACCATGGCTTATATTAGGTAAAAGCGAATATTCCTTTGAGTTTTCGCTACCTGAAGATAAAAATTAAATCGTTCCTATAGTTTTGTTATTAGAAACCACAACCAAACTTAACCAGTTACATACGGTCAAACAGAAATCCACAAATTAGAGGATATTGAATGGGTATATTTTACTTGCTGTCTTACAAAGCCACAGAACATATACATAAATATTATAGTACTAAAGAAATATTATTTACTTTTCAAGTAATAATAAACAAATGCTGTAAACAATACAGTTATTTATGATAGTTTATAAGCTACTAAATACAAATTCGTACACATATTCCTCTATGTATTACACCAGTTGCTATTTAATAGACTGGTACGCTTACTGAATGATGAATATAATTAGTTGTAGTCTAGTTTCAGAATATATAATTGCCTTTAAAAAATCTACCTACATTTGTATATTTCATGATTGTATTTACATAGTTCATCTATCACTAGCAAGCAAATTAAAATATCAACAATCGTAAAATTGCATTCGCCAACAGGAAAAGTATTTTTACTAATAATTAATTGCATGCGATTAAGGGGTGGGTATTTAAATGGGAAAACAAATATTTAACAGAATAAAAGGACACTGAGTATTTTATTTATATTCTTTTTTATAACATCCGTTACTGCTACCGTAAGTGCAGCAAATTGCTGGAATGGAAAAGGGAACCTTGATAAGGGGAGTTTCAACGAAAACTGTAGTGGAAGTGTAAATCTCGGCTTTTTTAATGGAAAAAATAACGTTAACTTGAACGTTGGCAACCAAACATGTGGATGTGGAGACCAAACATCACCGCCACCAAGCACTAAAAATAAATTTACTGATATTGCTTATGCTACTAAATCAGAAACACAAAAACTTGATATATATCTGCCAAATGAAGGAAAAGATCCTTTCCCTGGAATTATAGCATTCCACGGAGAGGGATTTTCTGAGGGCGATAAGAGTGGTGATTATACAGATCATATGTTACAGGGCTTAAATCATGGTTATGCAGTGGTAACTGTTGATTATCGTTTGAGTGGCGAAGCTAAATTCCCAGCAGCAATAAATGATGCAAACGCATCTATTCGTTTTATTAAAGTTAATGCTGCTCAATATAATTTAAATCCAAATAAGATTGCCCTATGGGGCATTTCAGCAGGTGGAAATCTTGCATCTCTTGCAGGCACAACAGGTGACATAAACAATTGCTATGATACATCTCTCGGCAATGCAAACGTTTTGGATAATGTCACAGCCATGGTTGATTGGTTTGGGCCTACAAATTTTGGTGTTATGGATAAACAATTAACAGAAAGTGGAATTAGAGAGCAAGTAGGTGGGGTTCAATTTTAGAATACCGAAGATTCTTTTCCATCACAATATTTAGGGCGAAATATCTCAAAGGTACCAGATCTGTGTAAACAGACAGAGCCTACGACTTATATAACTTCAACGTGCCCCCAATTTTTGATTCAGCATGGCACACTGGATTCAGTAGTTCCAAAATAGCAATCAGTTGACCTCCAGCTGCAATCGCAAAAGAAATCGGACAGGACAAAGTAACCCTTATATTACTTGACGGTGCAGGCCACGACATAGACCCCTTTCTTTTACGTAATAGAACAATCCACTATGGTGGAGAATTCGACACTGCTGAAAATATGGATAAAGTGTTTGCATTCCTAAATAAGTATATGAAATAATTATGCCCACTTTGAAAACCCCTGAATAGTTCTCACAAAAGCTTTGAAAAAAAGTTGCTGAAAAGCCGGGAGTAAAAACGAGAGTGGAAAACTTTACTCATTAATATGATGCAAAATCAAGCAAATAAAAATAATTGCCTATCAAATAGCGACTCACTTAATTAAATTTGAGCCAAAAAAGTTATGTTTCTATTGTTTCATTGTTGCACAGTTTTCTGTGTGAAAAGCTATGTATTTTAGGGAGTTTTGCCTTATATTTTGGAGATATTTGACTTGAAATTACACCATATTATATAGATTTTATTAAAATAACTGTAGCTCCATGATCCTAAAAAGTTATTGTTTTCATCAAAAATGAGGTAAAATAGTCAAAAAAACAAGGTAAAACCTGGAAAAGAGCTACGTTTTGTCATAAAATGTAGCCATTTCTCGTGCTTCGATTTTGATCTAAGAGTCAATCAGAAAAGTCATTATATATGTTGAAAAGTTACAATAGATCTATAATATCGAGCATCCGTTTCGATTGAGTATATTGCCAATAGTAAAAGTTATAGCAGATAACCACTTTTCGGATAGGCTCTTGGTCAGCCAACATAAGAACCCCTTAAACTTTAATCATCCGACCTGCATAATTTATATAAAAATTAGATTATTATTTATTCATCTATTGAATTTGAAGTAAAAGCAAGATCAATTCTATCATTCAAAATATGATAAATATCATCATATTGTATGATAGGAACCTGAATTTTTCAAATCCAATCGACGAAAGAACACGTTGGTCCAATTTTTCCTCAAATTTGAGGCTATTTGAAAGGCCTATAAAACTTATGAATTGCCTTCCAGTAAATTTACCATTTGAAATAGCTCTAATAAATGAATAGAGTATATCATCAGATTTCAAAAAATCTATTTCATCAAGAATAACAATTAAGGCTGTATTTATTTCATTTATTAAAAAATATAATATCTCATAATAATAATCCATTGAATATACAGATCTTTTAACCTTAGTTTTTGGATCAAGATATTCAATAAACTTGAACAAAACTGCATTTGTGTATAGACTTCTTTACAGGAGATGCAGATCCAATTTACATTTATATCTATTGGATCATGCTCTAAATTATCCATTAGTGCCCTTAAAACATATTTAGAAGTTGTCGTCTTCCCACAACCAGGCGAACCAGAAATAAGAGCATTATTAGGCGACCAAGAATAAATAAAGGTTTCATTAGAGATGCTAATTCCTGAATCTGAATATCCCTTCCTATTAATATCGAAGGCAGATAGTCATAAGTTAACGAATTATAGCACAACTTTGAATACCATGTTATTGATTTTTCCGACTTGAATGATGAACAAAGAATGGACGGCAACAAACATAAGAAAATATAAATCGAGATTCCATATTTTTGGAGAATTATATATTAATAAAACGATGAACAAATTTGCCGAAAAATATTTAAAAAATTCATGCGAAGAAAAAAAATCAGAGTAAATCGAAATCCTTCATACTTGTAGCATTTTAAAAGCAGAGATTTTCAACGCTTTTGTCGCAAAAATAACATGTCACCATGCTACCTTATATCCGAAAACCGTGTCCTGACATCCTTGACATAGCCCAGAACTCTCGAATTCCCTCATGAACACTTCGTTTCTGAATTCATCTTCGTCTACTCTCTCCGCACAGGATGGGCACCTACAGTCTTCAACAATCGCAACTTCTTGCCAAAATCCTAATTCTCTTAGAAGGTTTCTTTTTTCGATATTCATGTCCACCACCTATACAATTCCATAATAAAAGATCTCCTTATATAAAGCATCGTTTCCATGCCACCAAACAAAAAATTAGATGCAAAAACACAGGTGGCTTCATTTTATTGGCTCAAATGCTGAATTCTCTGCGGTATAAGTATCAACATACGATTCATGCCCGCAATGCTTACATTTAATATTCTAACCCTTAATTTAAGGATCTTGCTCGCGAATTATTATAAAACAAAAGTAGTAGATCCTTCCAAAATCTTATTCTCATTTTTGATGGATCTTACCTGTGAATATAATAATGTGCAAAACCATTATAAATCTATTGGCTGGTTAAATCCTTGTTTTAATAGTACCCATTATATATACCAATTCACCAATCGAAAAGGCTATTTCATTAAAACTTGAGATGGACATTTACTTAAGATATATGTTCAAATGTCATAATTAGATATTTTGTATAAAATTCATTTGGCCTATAAAATTGACCATATCTAACTTATTAAATTTATGATATTCCTTTAATTTATAATATTCACTAAACATAGAGCATTTCGATGAACCTCTTATTTTCACGAGTCATTTATATACCATCCATAAGCATATGATAAAATTTAGGAGTTTATCGAAATTCTCTATACAATAGTTATATATTCGACATTCTACAAACGTATAAGGTACATAATTTATTTGCCTATTTAGCCACTATTAATTCATTAAAAGTTAGATTAATTTTTAAGCTCCTGTCATATTGAGAAAATATATGGCATTCTTGTGTACATCCGCAGAAAGTGGTATATATCTACCACAAATAGCTTTTCGATCAAACGAATTTTCCTTTCACTTTCTATCCCCCTTAAAAAGGAGGTTTTCTGAATTACAAAACATATAAAAGCCTGTTCACTTGAAGATGGACATATTCAAGAAATAAGCCTTATTGACCCTTATACTGTATCTTACAAGGGCATTTATGCAGTCTGTGATGCAAAAAATGAATATGCTGAAATAATTGAGCACACCAACTGCTTCAGCGGAGCAGCTTGGTCTCTCTACCATTACTCAAAAGCTCCCCTTGTCCTGAAAGCCCGTTCAACTGGGAATATGATCCGCTATTTCATAAAAATTGGCGCCTCAAAACTGGAACTCAAATCATCAGTCGGAGCCGCAGGCATCGAATCCGTTATCGTACGGGGGAATGAAGTAGAGATCACCTATATAGGGTTAGGAGGTGGAGGTGTGGGTGCAACCCGTTGTAGAGCATTTGCGAATGGAGTTATCAGTTACAAGATTTCAGAATCCGGTGGAGAGAAATATGCCAGAGGAACCATTGTGGTACCCCGCAGAGATCGTGTCCTCATAGGTGTAGATGACACAGACTCCAAGGATGTAGGTGCTACCTGGACCCTGACTCATAATATAGCAAAAGAACTAGACTGCCAGGAAGCCATTTATCTCTCCCATTCTCTTGTGCAGCTCTTCCCTGTCCCGGAAAGAACTCAGAACTGTATGTCTACAGTGCTTGAATTTGGTTGTGTGGACCAGAAAACAAAATTAGTGCTAATAGAATCCTTCAAAAAAGCCCTTCAGAAATATAGTGCCTCTAGCCAGACAGGAATGGTTGTTCTTTCTGATTTCTATGCCAGAGAATTATACGGATTCAGCAATCGCTGTCGGATTGAACGGGTCTCGAAAGCTGATGCTTTGCACTGTGTCGAAGAAAACGGCGTGGAAATCCTGCTTGAAGGCAATGGGGTAATAGGTGCACTTGCCTCTTTGCCCTGGTTCGGGAAGCCTGAAGAATCTATAATTCCAGGTACTGAAATCAAACCTATGAGAATGCAAAAAATTAAAAATGGCATTCAATTGGACAAGAACCAATAGATGATCTTGTCTGTTAGTTATTGATCAAGAATGAAAAAAAGAGTGCTAGATAGAAATTTAAAGAAAATATAGAGATTTTTAAGTTCATGTTTTTAGTAACTCTCAGAGACGATCTTGAATAGAAACCGTAAAATAGGGAGCTCATACAGAATTTAAATCCAAAATATTTTATATTCCAACAACGAGGAATAAGCTTGAAAGAAAATGCAGAAGAATGCAACGGGTTCAAAGCCCTTTACCTTGCAGCGCTTGACAGTAATGTCAGCCTGGTAACAGGTGTCCCTGGGTATCCTATCAACTCCCTTATGAAGCTTTTTTTGGATAAAACCATCGGAGAGGGAGGGGGAGAATCAAGAACCGCAATTTTAAGAGCAAGTCATTCCGATAAAATGTGCAGTTCAGCTTATAGTGCCAGATGGCTCACAAATGAAAAAGTTGCCTTTGAAATTGCTCTGGGAGCATCAATTTCTGGGAAAAGGAGCCTTGTTATTGTAAAGCATGTTGGAATGAACATTCTTTCGGATCCCCTTATAACCTCCGTTACGCATACCATAGGAGCTGGCCTTGTTATAATTGTAGGAGATGACCCGGGGGCTAAAGGCTCACAGAATGAACAGGACTCCCGTTGGTACGGCCGGATAGCTGAGATCGTAGTGTTTGACCCAACTGATCCAGATACTGCATACAGGGCTTTAAGAAGAGCCTACGAGCTTTCGGAAGAGACGAAGACTCCGGTTATCCTTAGGGTCACTCAAAGCTTTGGAAAAAACGAAGGAAAAATAAAGCGCCTCCCCAGATCTTCATCCATTCCTCCTGAATTCGATCGCTCTATTTGGAAAAGCCGGATGGTTGTAAAACACCAGCTATTTCACTCCATAGTCTACCCTTTACTGGAAACCGAAGCTGAGAATACTGACTTGAATAGAACAATATTGATGCCAGAAAAAAAAACAAAATACAGCTTAGGATCTAGAAGGATAGGAATCATTTCCTCGGGTTTTACGTCTTCAATAGTGGAAAAAATACTGAAAAAACGAGACATTTACTGTGAAATTTCTCATCTATCACTTAACCTTGTAAATCCACTTCCCATTAGAAAAATTGGGACATTTCTGAGAAATAATCAAATATTACTTGTAGCCGAAGAGTCCGAGCCCTTCATAGAAGAACAGATTCGGATCGCAGGTAGAGTACGTGGTAAAAAAACTGGGCACCTTCCATATGGACAAATTATGCCTGAATATATAGAATTTGCCCTTGAACATATAGATGAGGAGGAAATTTCAAAATCTACAGATACTGCTTTTTCCAAATTATCTACTGAAGGAAGGGTAACTATCTGTGATAACTGCCCTTATCTGCCGCTATATCATTTCCTCAGCACGAGTAACGTGTGGATTGCGGGAGATATGGGTTGTTCCGTCCGGAGCGCACCTGAGCCACTTGCAGCAGTTGATGTTAGCTTTGCCTTGGGCTCTGCAATCTCTGTTGCCTGTGGATTTGAGAAAAAAGGCATCGCAGTAATCGGAGATTTTGCACTGGCCCACTCAGGTATCCTGGGACTCCTAAATGCCGTAACTTTCGGATGCGATATGCTTGTACTCGTACTCCAGAACGATGTTGCAGCAATGACTGGGGGTCAGGAAGCTCCTGATATAAGAAAAGTGGTGGAGACAATAACTCCCGACGTTTCAGTCTTTAATATCGATGAAGGAAAAAGGGTGGAAAAAATAGAGACTGAAAAAGAAATTGGATCTAAAATAAAAGAACAGATCCTTAATCCCGTGCTTTCTGAACTGATTCAAACAAAACTTGCACTACCTGGGATTTCTGTAATATACTTAAAGGGGAAGTGCAGAAAATATTGATTATAGAGCCCATTGTTAGATATATCCTTTAAGTTTTTTTAAATCAACTTTTTAGCCTGATTTTTTGCAACCAAAGTGGCATGAAAGTGCATAAGGATATAGTCCGCACATAATCTCCTAGTCATCTTTTCCTATAATTGTGATTTCTAATAATTATTTTTATACGTGTCTCAACGATCTTCCATTTTTTAATTTCTCTCTTCTAATGCCCTTTTTCATCTTTGTACATTTTGTCATTTGTAGTCAAATGTCATATAATTTGAGCAATTTCCCTTGCTAGAGCAATATTGGCTTTGCGTGTTCAATTGATTTCTTTTTCCGGTTAAAAAAATGTTTTTAATTTGCTATTTTTTTTGCTGCTGCCTGAACAATTTGCGTGAGAACCTACCTTTCTACCTTGGTCCTTTTTTTGTAATTCTCCAGTTGAGAATTTATCAGCAGACTTGTACACATTCGGAACAACAACAAGCTATGAAGCAAGTTTATCCACTTGATAAAAATCCTTGAAATTGCTTGTTGCAGCAATTAGAGTTAATGAATCTATTTTTCCAATCCTAAGACAGACATTAAAATTTCGATCTCACTCTTATGCTTTCCATAAGAATAATTGAAAATTTCTTTATCCAAAGTTTCAATTTCATCGCTAAGGTATTTTATAAGATTCAGATATTTCTGAAGCTGACTACAACGCTATGAGATATTTCTATGTCCAGAATCTATCAAAATAAGGATACTTTTATATGAATATTTGTAGAAATTTTTGTTAGTATTTGATCAATGATCTCATCTGAAGAGGTCAAAAATATACTTTTTTTGCCCTCTTTATTATAAATATCTATATAATATATCATTTTAATCAAACATTTTAGTTTCAAGAATCAAATATGTTTATTTTTAATAACTTTCTTCTTTGTACAAGTCTGAGATTCCAAATTTATGAATGAAATTTTTTGATATTTTGGGAAAACTTTTGATGGCTGAATCATACTATTAAAGTGCAAATTGTGCAATGAACTCTAAATCACTTTCTCTGTCTTTTCATGCGTAAAAACCTTCATATTTCGTGCATTTTCAACTGTAATTTTTAGATGCTTTATCAATGAATTGGTAGTGTACCAAAAGTTCTGTAAAATGTAACAGGATGCAGAGCTAATAGTTTTATTGACAAATGTTATGTTTCTATTGTTCCCAGGGATACATATCTTTTATAGTAAACATATATATATCCTTAAAATCAACTTCCCATTACAATTCTTTGCACTATTACCCACTTACAAGCTTAAGAGCATCGAGAAACGTAAATCAATTTGATTTTAATCAAACTCGTTTTTTTAGAACAATTACAGTTATGTATTCGGTTGATATTTTTAAGGTTAAGTTTCCAGACTAACGAATGCTTGCGTTTTAATATATTGAAACATATCTTTTTCCACTTCACATAGATGTGGAACACAAAAGCTGAGAAAGTGGATTAAGAGTACTCTGGAAACAACAACAATCCAATAGCATAGAAAGACAATTGTATATCATCGAATTTTATTCGATATAAATTAGTATTTATATTTCTTACATTTTTATATTCTGTGGATGGTAGTAGACAGCTGATACAATTTGAAATCACTTTTCATTGGTATATCCTGTGAAAATACATTTTATTGATAATTTAAGACCATACATAATTGGATTTTTATCCATTTATTTTGGAATTTAACTATGTAAGTCTCTACCGAGTTAAAAATAATCAAGCTGAACAAAATAAGAGTATCAATTCCTGAAAAAACAATTGCTTAGTAGACTAAACGCTAGTTTGGTCATATTTCGTCATTTTTCTTTGTATTATCATTGACGCTAGGTCATCTAGCCCCGAATTATATGATCCCCATGACACCATGAACACGATCACTATCACTATCGTGTACTATCTTGACTGTGAGTGTGTATGGGATCCTTACTACAGTGATTGGGAGTGGCGATGTTAATGGTAATAATGGCAAAAACTGCAAAAATTAAAAAATGTAACTAAAATGTATATATTGGACTTTAAAAGTTATGATATATTCTACAAACAATAATAATATCAACATTATTTAAATAAATTCCTAAATATTATATTTAAGTGGAAATGTTTAATTTATAGAATGAAGTATTAAGCCATGTGTATTTGTTTAGTTATTTTTCATTACCAATATATAAATAAATATCAAGAGACTGAAAATGAAAAAAGCGATATATGATAAAGCAAATCAAAGACGTACAATCATAATGGCTTTAGGAATCACTGTGCTTGAGTTTTTAATCCTAGTGGGTATCGTAAGCGCGGGGGAATCTTCAAATGCTTTGCAATCTTCAAATGCTTGGGTCCATAAAGGAGACGAGCTACTGTGCTCAGCCAAGTTCACTGAAGCACTAGCAGCTTATGACAAAGCAATTGAAATTAACCCGAAAAATGAAAAGGCTTGGCTTCATAAAGCAGCCCATCTACTGAGCTCAGAAAAGGGTTCCGTTGCAAAAAATCCTTTCTAATGATACAATAGAATAAAAAGGAAATCAAAGATAGTAATATGCTATCTAATTCCTTTAAATGGAAGCACTATGAAGGAGAAATTATCCTATTGAATGTAAGATGGTACTTAAAATATCCATTGAGCTATAGAAATTTAAAGGAAATGAGGTTCCGTTGCAAAAAATCTGGCTCCCTTGCAAAATCAGAAAAAACCTTCACAATTAGGATATTTGATTGATTTCATCACGGATGAAATAACACACAAAGGCAAGAATTATAGTCTCAAACTGAGGAAATATTATTTTTGCACCAGAACCGTAATTTTTATTCCGAGACTATTTTTTGTACAATTAATTAAAAATAATTTAGGTATTTGTTTATGTGTCAACAAAAATTAAGAAATCAAAAGCAGAAAAGGAGATTGAGTAATGGCAACTTTAACAGTTTTGAAGTTTGATACCGCTGATAGCGCAAAAAATGAACTTAAAGTAATTGAGGATTTAAGTAAGCAGCAAATGATTAAGCTACAAGATACGGCTATAGTCACTTGGGTTAAAGGAAAAAAGAAGCCAAAAACTGCGCATTTGACTCATTTAACTCGTATAGGTGCATGAGCGGTGCTTTTTGGGGTCTACTATTTGGTATCCTTTTCTTCATTCCTTTGGTCGGTCTAGTCGCGGGGGCAGCGCTAGGTGTTCTAGTCGGTTCAATGACCCATATGGGAATTGATGAAGGTTTCATAAAATCGATCCGTAGCAAAGTGACTGAAGGAACTTCAGCTCTCTTTCTGATGACTAGCGATGCCGTTGAGGATAGGGTAGTAGAAGCTATGAAACAATCCAAGTTTGAAGTCATTGCTACCAACTTGTCCAAGGAAGAAGAAAGCAAACTGCATGCGGCCTTTGCAGAAGAATAAACTTCGCCGAAAAAGAAATCAGTTTCTACCAGAGAGTAAACTTTCTGGAAACATTTTAGTTTTTGCAGAATTTATAATTAGACCTTTAAAATATAGAATTTGATCTAAAATTAGTATAAATTGCTTTTTTAGAAAATAAAATTCAAATTTAGAAAAACTATCCTTTTTTGGGAGCTATACTAAATGTTCCAAACTGAACCTATAATCTACCTCCAATTCCTTGGAAATCAATGGTTTACACATTTCATGATTCATGTAACTAATATGGGGACGACCCCGTTCTTAGTTCCCATAATAGTTGTAGCCATTTTTGGTGTTGATTTTAAAAAAGGTTTTCTTCTGTTCCAGCTATTTCTGTGGACAAACATGGTTACTGAAACTCTTAAGATATTAGTTAGATTTCCAAGACCGGATTTTGTGGACAATAGGGTCATTAACCTAGAATTGGGAATAAAAAATACATCTCCTTTCAATGGGAATGTGATGAAAAGCATTTTCGCTCTTCCTGACAAACAGATTCTTAAAGTATTTCGTCTTCAAGAAGCTTGTAAACTTGGTTTTCCTTCAGGCCATGTGTCGCTTACGACCGCATTGTGGGGAGGAATTGCCATTGTTTTCAACAATCGGATAATCAGGATATTGACTCCTTTTGTGATAGGATTAATGGCTTTTTCAAAAAAGAGAATTTTGAATTAGTTTTCAGATGCCAAAATTTATTTTTTTACTGTTTTATTTTCATTATTCCTATTATGCTCACAGCATTGTCTCTGGTAAATTCCAATACTGCAGGATCTTTCTTTGGCATGAATGTTACACATCTCTTGATTGTACGAAAAGGGATACCTTCTGACACTGGAAGTACAAAACAGCGGGTACAAGGGCATTTATAGCACTTCTGATATTTGCTGTGTCCAAAATCATTCTAGATTGTTTGTTTGGAATAGCAGGGGCGACAAATTGTCACCAATTCATGTTAATAAATTTCTTGAAAACCTTCATTCCTGTATCTACAATCTGGATTTCAGTAGTTATCTGTACAAAGCTTAATCTATACCAAAAAAATGAAGGAAGGTTATGAGCAATCCAGATAACTCAGCTTCAAAGTCCAGTAAAGAACGTAAAAAAGCAGGGCTGCAAATTTGAAGTCAAATTTTTGTTTACTGCTTGTAATTTTGTAATTATTCTTCATCATTAATATTTAAATCCATATAATGAGGGTTAAAATGAAAAAAGTGTCATATGATGACGCAAGTAGGGAGCATATCTACATAAGGGCTTTAAGCATCACTGTGCTGGTGTTTTTAATGCTGGTGATTATCGCAAGCGTGGCGCCAATTGCAGATATTCAAAATTCTGGCAGTAACAATGGATCTAATTTTAATAAATTCGATAAAGCAATAAACGCATATGACAAAGCAATTGAAGTTAACCCGCAGGATTCACTTATTCGGTATGATCATGCATATACTTATTCTCCCATCAACAAAAAGGATGGTATAGAAGTCCAGATCCTGAGTATCAATGATTTCCACGGCCAGCTTGAGCCACCCAGCAGCCAGATGATTATAGGACACAATAAGACGAGTAATATCTATGGCGATGCTGGAGGTGCTGAGTACCTAGCCACCTACATAAAGAACCTCAAATCTACGAACCCAAATACATTCATAGTTTCAGCTGGTGACAATATAGGTGTTACTCCCCTGATCTCAGCCCAGTTCAACGACGAGCCAACAATAATGGCTCTCAACATGATGGGATTCGAGTTTTCAGCAGTGGGTAACCATGAGCTGGATAAAGGACTAGACGAGTTTATACGCATTCAAAATGGCGGTTGCCATCCGAAAGATGGCTGCCTTGGGACCTCATCCTTTGAAGGAGCCAGCTTCCAGTTTCTAGCTGCGAACATAGTCAATGAGAGCACTAAAGCCACAGTATTCCCTGCCTACAATGTCACCTATGTCCAAGGGGGAGTGTGCCCATAGGATTTATTGGAGTGGCTCTGAGTGACACCCGGCCACAGTACGTCCTTCCGGAGTGAAAGTACTCAAGTTCCTGAATGAATCTGAGACCATTAACAAATATGTCAGGAAGCTGCAGGGTATGGGCGTAAAAATCATAGTGGTACTCATACATGATGGAGGCTATCAGGATGGATTGTACAACAAGAGCCTGAATATGAGCGGCTCTATCTTAGATGTAGTCAAACACACCGATCGTGCAGTAGATGTATTCATCACCGTCCACACCCATCAGGTCTATAACGTCCTGATTGACGGCCGCATAGTGACAGAAGCTTATGCACAGGGTAATTGTATTCACAGACATCGATCTAGTGATCAGCAGCGAGACTCATGCTGTGATCGAGAAAAGGGCCAAAAACATTATAGTGTCCAGAGATGTTCCTAAAGATTCCGGAGTAGTTTAGTTGGTCAATGATACAAATGTCTTGTTGCACCCACTGCAGACAAAGTGATAGGCAACATCACAGGTAATATTATAGTGGAACCTAATGATTCAGGTGAATCCGCCCTTTGCGATCTCATAGCCGATGCCCAACTCTATAATACCTCTAACCCAAATTATGGCGGTGCTGTGGCAGCTTTCACAAACCCGGAAGGCATTCCGCTCTAGCCTGAATTTGAGTGGTAGTAAACTGCCATGTAATGTCACGTATGGCGAGGCTTTCAGCGTCCAACCCTTTGGAAACAACCTAGTCACAATGACCTTGAGTGGCACTCAAATAGACGCCTTGCTGGAGCAACAGTTCGACAATACATCTTTTGGTAATAAAGGTGTACTACTACAGGTCTCAAAAGGCTCCAGCTATACCTGGAACAAAAGCGCCCCCGTTGGCAAGAAGGTCAATATCTCCAGCATAAAGATTAATGGCACTTCTATCGATCCGCGCAGCCTTTACCGCGTAACAGTGGACGGCTTCATGGCCGATGGAGGCAATAATTTATCTGTCCTGAAGGCCGGGGTCAATAGGACTTTAGGGTCTCTAGATGATATAAATATCACCGCAAATTACTTCACTGATTCCTCTCCGGTGGCTCCCGGACATAGGGATCGCATTACTGTGGTGAAATAAGAACATGGGGAACTATTTACTCTTTAGGCAGGGAGAGCTACAAGTATATTTTTTAGTCGATTACTCCCTTCCTGTCTTGATGAAGCTGTTAGACAATTTCTAGAAGTAATAACTTAATCCCTTTTTTCCAATTTTGTCATCTTTTTATCTCAAAATTAAATTGTCGGACAATCTGTTTAGGGTGGGATGGCCGCAAGCAATTTTATTAAGAGTCTTTATTTTCTATCGAAGAAAATATTCTTCCCTGTTACACTCCGAAGAATCCTAAAAACATTATCAGCATTCAACAAACCCGACATATTTGCAGCTGCACTAATCGTGTACATCACTCTGTTGTTGATACAGAAATCTTTGACTTTTGTCACAGTTGCACCTACAGCCATTCCCAGGTCTGCATGCTTAAACATACAATTTGGGCCTTTACACTCTGCTTCTACCTTTTGCCGATTCAACATCTCTACACATCTTTCAAATTCACAGGCTCGGCAATAAAGACCTGCAGCACCGCTGGTTTTAATGCCTATCAGGATCGAAACCCTGGCATTTCTGAGGTTTGCAGCATCCTTTTTCAGGAAATCGAAGTCTATGCCATTTTCATCTGCTAACGTTTCCATTGTCAGAGCAAGAACTTCAATATCATCTTTTTCAACAAAGGCAGTTACAATGCCGTTTAATCCTTTAGCTTTCTGAGCAGTCCGTGCAGCCAGAAGGATACTCTTTGCAAGTGTATCAAGGATCTCGAATTCAGGATCATATCCAAATAATTGAATTTTTTGAGGCTTAAACGTCTCACAGATTTTTGAAAGGACTGCATATTTTTCTGCTTTCTTTAAAAGTTAAAAGATTCCCCGTTTGAAGGTGCATATGCGTTTACGCCGATTTCTTCCGAAATCCACTGTGCGGAAATGTCAGTTTTTTCCCCATGCATTATAAAGACTCTGCTTGTATCTTTTTTGCAGAAATTTTTTACAAGCTTTTTGAGCTCACTATCTCCACTGTGGGCGGAAAAGTCGTACTGCTCTATTTTGGGTTTGAGTGTAAGGACATCTCCTTTTGTTTCAATAATTCTATGCTCAAGAGCCAGCCGTCCATTTGTGCCTTCAACCCGGTAGCCGGTAAGTAGGATTTTTGATTTGGAATCTTTATAAAGTCGGCTTAGATAATAAAGAGCTGGTCCCCCGTCCAGCATCCCAGCTGTAGTGACAATAACTGAAGGCTTTTTAAGGACTAAATCCCTCTGTTGGACTTTTTCAGGAACCCCACGTTTGAAAGCCCTGTCAAGAAGCTCGGGATTTCTCAGGTATTCAGGATATCTTCTAAGTATTTTGTATACATCTAGGCCCATGCCGTCCACATAAGCCCTGATTTCGTGTGCGTCAAGGAGCATCAGGACCTCTTGAGTCCTACCCATATTGCAAAGGCTGGAATCAGGGCCGTGCCTCCTCTCTCCAGAGTATCTTAAACTGATTCTATAAACCTTTCTCCGGTTTCCTTTCGTGGAATATGTTCTTTCTCGAAATACGTGCTCTCGAGCACAAGCGTGTCTGCTTCAGGAAATTCGGCTGCACCATGTACAAGCCCTTGTTTCCTTCAGGTTGAAATCTCCTGTATAGAACAGACTTTCTCCATGTTCGAATTCCAGGTGGATTCCAGAAGCACCAGGTATATGACCTGCGTTGTAAAATCAAACACTGTACTAATTTATTTTAAATGTGTCTCCATAATCAATCTTTCGTGTCCTGCGGCCAAGTTGATGGAGATCTTCAGGATCAAAAGGGGATACATCCGAAAGTGTAGTCTTTGCGAGCTTGAGGGTATCTCTCCCTAGAAGGTTGGTAAACTCTGCAGTCGGTGGGGTCATATAGATCTCAGGATCCTGGTACATCAAGTTAGGCACTGCTCCACAGTGGTCAAGGTGTCCATGTGAAATAAGAACTGTCTTCGGTTCAATGTCGTTGAGAGATATTCAATTATATCTCCTACTTTAATTCCGTAATCAAGCCGGATTTCCCCATTTACGAGTAAACCAGAACGTCAGACTTCCCTACATCCACCTTTAACGGCCAGCTCCAGAATAAAAACTCCTTAACTTTATATTATAAAATCTATATTCAACAGATGTACACAAATGTAGAATTTGTTCGCCTATTTGCCTACTATTAAAGTCATTGAAAGTTAGATTAATTTTTAAGCTCTTGCCATATTGAGAAAATATATGAAATTTTTGTGTACATCTGCTGAAGATGGGACTTTAAGCCACCTTTACACTATATGTTGGACTTATGCCATGCAAATCATTGTATCTATAAAATAAGATATCACGTGTTTTTTTGTATTAAGTATCGCAAAAATTTTATTTGAGACAATGGTATTATTAACTATTTGAAATATATATGCTTTTGAATTGGTAAAAGACACTGTTTGAGTTGATGTAATCTGTAATGATGGCAATCAAGTATATTTTTTCGTTGGAGCTGAAACAAAATATTATCCTTCAAGAGTGCTGCAGATTATAAAGGAAACCAGAACGAAAAAAAAGCATATAAGCAACTGAAAATACTTTTTATGAATAATTCCTTTATATCCAGAGGATGGTGTGAACATACCCATTTGTTTTCAAAAAGGTGTGAGATCGCAATATGATATAACTGTATGTTATGATCATTTTTTTGCTCTCTTTCGGTCAGTAATCAAAAGCATCTATTGTATCAAAATATATCTCATTCCACTTATTTTTGGTAGATTTAATAGTTACCAAAAGCTAAACATTTATTCAAGGAGGATAGGATTAAAATAATCTTAAATTATAATAACAAAGAATGAATATTAAAGAATAGTTATCCAGTAATATGAATTTTGGACAGGAAAATTAAAGAAATATTGAAGGTACTGTAGACAGAAGATTGTTTCAATGAACCTACGATTTCAACAAATTATTTAATAGGTTTTATATCTATCCAGCCTAAAATTGGGGTTTTTCGAAATCTTCCGACGATTAAAGAATATCTTGGGAATTGATAATTTGACACAGGAGTACAGTTAATGGCTAAAATTTCCGTGATTGGTGCAGGAAACGTAGGAGCAACTACAGTCCAGCGACTAGCTGAGCTTGAACTTGGTGAAATTGTCATGGTGGATGTTGTAGATGGGTTGCCACAGGGAAAAGCTCTTGATCTAATGCAAGCAGGGGCGATAAAAGATTATGATACCCAAATATTGGGAAGTAATGATTACTCACACATTGAAAACTCTGATCTTGCAATAATTACAGCCGGAATTGCCAGAAAGCCTGGAATGAGTCGGGAAGATTTGATTAAAACAAACTCCAAGATAGTTATGGAGATATCTAAAAATATTGCTAAGTATGCTCCCAAATCTATAGTAATAAATGTTACAAATCCACTTGATATTATGACCTATGTAGCAATGAAATCAACAGGATTTGAGGCAACAAAAGTATTTGGAATGAGTGGGGTTCTGGACGCGGGACGTTTTGCAAGCTTTATTGCAGAAGAACTCGAGTGTTCGAAAAAGGACGTACATGCAATGGTTATAGGGGGGCATGGTGATCTCATGATACCTCTCCCAAAATATTCTACTGTATCAGGAATTCCACTCATAGACTTGCTCCCAGGTGATAAGATTTCCAGGCTGGTAGAGAGAACAGTAAATGGTGGAGCAGAAATTGTGGGACTCCTTAAACAGGGAAGTGCTTTTTATGCACCCTCTTCAGCTATCGTGTCTATGGCTGAAGCTGTGATTAAAGACTCAAAGAGAGTGCTTTCAGCTTGTGCTTATCTGGAAGGGCAATATAGCCAGGAGGGGATTTACTTCGGAGTACCCGTGAAGCTTGGAGCTTCTGGAGTCGAAGAAATTTTTGAACTTAAACTAGATCAAGGCCAATATGAAATTCTCAGAAAATCATCAGAAGATATTCAAAAGATAATTTCACAGTTGGAAGTAAATGAATAGATTTACCTGATGCAAAGAAAACATGTGAGATTGAAAAGAAAAGTTATGACCATTAAGTCTACAAAAATCAATTGGATGACTCTATTTTGATGCAATATATACTTTGATTACTAACTAATGAAAAGATTAAAAACATTATCCATTCCTCACATTTAAAGAAAATAAGCCAACAGAAATTTGTTCGGTGAATCTTAGTAAAGCTGGTCGTTGGTATTGTTCTGCCTAGAATGAATATTTAATAAAAGTTAATACCAAATTGCATGCTTCCACTCCACCCAACAGGATTGGAGAGGCTTCAGGATGCCAGATCAGTTTGTCGAAATTCAGAAATCCTAGGTTTTTGTTTGAACAATTTTTTTTAATTTAGGTGATTTAAACTCAGCTTTCAGTTTCCTATGAGATTCCTGGATATAGTGTTTTATTGTTTAAGCTGCCATATTCCCAACGGATAGATAATATTTGCCACTTGACTATAGCTTCTCATAAAAATATTGTTATTTCAGTTCAGGATAAAGCTTGGAAAATCTGTAAGAACTACTTTCTTCAAAGTATCTAACAATCTCCAATTATAGAGTTGCTAGGATGTAATTCCAGGAATAATTGAACTTGATCTTCTAATACTCTATAACATGAATTTTGTAGCCTTGCTTAGTGTAAACAGTAGTAAGTAAGGTACTCATTCCTTTTTAATTCACTTATTGTAGAAGATTTCGATCTACCTCCAACTTTTATGAGTAATTTATATCTATTTATAAACATATGACAAAATTTACGGCTTCATCGAAATTCTCTAATGTTAAGATGTTTAAACTCTCTAATGCTCAAATGAATAGATGTTTATCGAAATCCTCTTAATTTAGTTTAAGACATGGCTATCTAATGAGGATGTACTCAGCTAGAATATACTTATATAAATAAGATTTTAATAATAAGAGGAACTTTAATACATCATTGTGATCATATCAGGTTGATTTTTTAAATTATTTCTTTTCAGGTTAATAAGTCAAAGGCAGTGTTTATACATGAGAGAATCAGTCAGAAAACTTGGGCTCATAGGAGTTGGCCTCTGGGCAATGACCGAAGAAAAAATAGATGAAATGGTAAAGGATCTGGTAGATAAGGGAACTATCAGTAAGGAAGAGGGCAAAAAAGCTATTCAGGATGTGCTTGAAGAAAGCAAAAAACAGAAGGTTGATCTCGAAAGAAAAATTTCTGACAAAATTCAGGACGCTATCTCAAAAAAAGACATGTTTACTAGAAAAGATATGCATGAGCTTGAATCAAGAATACAAATACTTGAAGACGAGATTCAGAGAATGAAAAATAAAGAAAAGATATTTTTTAAATGAAAACAATCTATTGTATTGAGTTTTTACTTCCTTTCCATTTCACATTTCTTCAAGTACTATATCATTAAGGTTTGCAGTTTCAAGCAGATTTTGTAGATATCTCATGTCAAAATCAACTCCTCAAGTACTGCTTGTGTGAGGCGCACTTCCAAATATTCAGATGATGCACCAATAAATTCCATGGTATCATTTGAGCCTTCCTGTCATTTTTTTTCCTTTAGATATATCATTCCCGATAAACCCTGATCTCGCAATTCAGATGATTGAAACTGATTGTATGAGCAAGTGAGCAAATTTTACAGAAAATTATGCATGGTGTATCCAAGATCAATCTGCATTATTTTTATAAAAAAAATCTCAATGTTAAATTTGTGAAGATCTCTGAAAATAATAAAAATATTATTAATATGAAATATTGTGTGGTTTTAAAATATTTTATTGGGAAATAAGTTTTATTCAAAAAATATTTTGTTTATAATTAATTTAAAATAAATAAGTATGTAATTGCATATTGGAGTCTAAAGAGGATTTCAATAAACACCTAAACTTTATTAAATGCTTATAACTGCTGTATGGAAAACTCGTTAAAATCTGAGGTTTATCGAAATCCTCTAAAATATATTGTCAATAAAAAAAGTAAATCGCCCTTGAAATAGAATGGATCATGCCTAAATAATGTTGAAAATCGCAAATATAAGATTCTATCCACACTTCCCCAAAAATAGGAAATATACTAAGTTTTCAGATTCAATCAATGATTCAAGGACACGATCCTATATTTTGTTTTGTGAATATCACGAAGAGAGATCTTTAAACATGCACGACCAGCACGGTTCTGTTGCTTCATTCATAGACATCACCGAGCTCAAAGAAGCAGAGAAAATTTTAAAAAAGGCATCTGGTGAGTTAGAACAACTAGTCGAAGAGCGAAAAAAGCAGCTTGAGAAATCTTAAAACTCGTTAAAGAAAAGTAAAAAAAGGTTTGCTGAAGCTTAAAAAATATCCCCGCCAGCAGGTGGAAGACGTGGCACAAAATGAGCATGAGATATTGAGTATGGAGGAGCGCCAACAACGGACCGCATTGGAAAGCCGAGCAAGAACTCATCTCGCAAATGAGAGAACGTTTCTCGCTTGGCTTCGGACAGGAATTTCCTTAATCGGCCTTGGCCTGGCAGCAGCCAAGTTTTTAGATGTAGTCATACGCGGTCTGCCCCTGGTACGGGGCATGTCAATCATCATGGTTGTAACGGGAATCTTGATGACAATTGACGGTGCTAGACGATATATTCGCCATTCGAAGCAAATCGAAGCGGGAGAATTCCTGGTCACAACCCAAACCGCTAAGGTTGTAGCTGGGCTGGTAACTCTGCTGGGACTAATGTCAATAGTTTTCATTCTATTGCTCCGCCGGTAGTGTGACCTTCATTTTCATTCCAATTCTCAAAGGCGCTCTACACCTTTTATCAAGTTGGAAGCGCCAGGTATAGCACATTCGGATACTTGGTGGTGTCACTATGGGGTGGCCGTGGAATCAAAGGCGAATGCTTGCGCTGAGGTAGGAATTACCCGAGGTCCATATCTGGCTTGGATCGTGGGAAAAACTGCACATGATGATAGGAAAACGCAAAATGATGACACTATGATCACAATGTTCTGTGAATAAGTATTTCAAAATCAGTGAGGAGGTACCAAACATGGCATCGACAACAAACAACGGAATAATCAACAAGCTGAGCAATCACTCGGTCGAGCAGACAGTGGAAAGGCTCAAGAATATTTTGCAATTTAAGGGAATCACTCTGTTTGCGCTGGTCGACCACAGTGGAGAAGCGGAAAAAGTGGGAATGAGCATGCTTCCCACCAAATTGCTGATTTTTGGCAGTCCCAAGGCGTGCACATCTCTTATGCTGACTATCCCAGTATTGCCATCGACTTGCCTTTGAAGATTCTTATTTGGGAAGATAGCAAGGGGAAAGTTTGGGTTTCGTATAAAGCCCTGACTACATAAAGGAGCGACACGGTTTGCCTCAGGAGGTGCTACAAAATATTGCCATCATAGAAACATTGGCGTCAAAGGAGGGGAATAGTGTTGAATCCCTTGCTTACTTTGAGGTCCTGAAATAAAAAGCTAATCGGAAGCCCCAATTAGAGCCTATCCAAAAAGTTTTGTGAATTACTTTGCAACTTTTACAATCAACAATATTACAACAAGAATGGATACTCGATATTATAGACTCATTATAACTTTTACAAAATGCCCTATGATTTTTCGAATAGGCTCTAAATTAGATAGTATTGCTGCTAGAGTTCGTAATATATGCATATGGCACTGCATCTACGATATTCACCAACATTAAAATCATAGCTGTTGAAATTAAGGCGATTTTATACAAAGTTTGTTTAATTATCATGCAATTGTTTCCTTTTTAAATATGGTAGTTCTCCTAAAATAAGCCAAGATACAATTAAAAAAAGAAGTGTACATAAATTAACAAAAAGTATTGTTATTTATATATATATATCTATGCTGCTTATATATAATCTTATTATTGTACAGAATTTACTAGTTATTCTTCTATTTTGTGGAGCTAGGTCATCATTAAATTTATTTTTTATTCATAGATATCATCTTCTTTTTTTTCTAGTTTTTCAATCCGGATACGTTTAAAATTATAACAAATAAGATTATATCATAATGAACCTATAAAAGATCCAAGAAAGCCTATTTTCAAAGGCATAGTTCCTGTACTATATTGCGTTCTAAATCCTGTAATCGATACTTTGTTGCAGTGTACCAATTACTATTATCATTGATTGCTCTCACCGGGAAGATTACCAAAATAATACATAGTAGCATCAAAAAATGGTATTTTTATGTGGACAAATGTCTTAAAAGTTGCAAGCTAGTTCAATTATTGCCATGCAATTTGAATTTTATTAAAAACTTGAAAATTATAATAGTACCAGTTTCATTCTAACAGTCTCAGATGATGGGATAGAGTACCTGAAAACCTTGAGTTTGGAGATATTGAAAGTCTAGGATTCCAGCTGGTAGCTTCCCTTATGGATCAGTTAGATGGAGAATTTGAACTTAAAAGGAACAACGGGGCTGAATTCACTATGAGGTTCACAGTAGCAGAAAAAACAAGCATAACCTAATTAGGGCTTAAGCAGTTGAATTGAAAAATCAACTGCATTAAGTCTATAATTGTTTAAAAAAGAGTTTGATTGCAATCCTATTGCATTTGATTTTGTGCTTCAATTGCAGATTGTACTTTTTTTGTATTTATTGAGCTATTAACATGACATAATAAGTACATTCTATCTGATATTGAATAATCGAGTTTATTGACACATAAACAATATTCTGGCTCTTCGCTATTTTGTGTGGGTTGAAAATAATTTTTCAGTTGAAAAGTAACTACACTAATAAATTAACATCGATAATGAATGTCATTTCCCTAAATAGCTGTTTCCAAATATCACATATATTATGCAGCATTTAGAAAATGATTTTAAATTATTCACTTGAAATAGCGAAGCGCCTTATATTTCATAATCCGATACCTCAAATCACTTCATCTGATATGACTAAGTTAGGTGGTTATTAGATGATTAGTTTCCTTATTTGGCTTACACCACAAGTTATTGTTTACTTGCACTCAGCCCATGGCTTATACTTTTTCTTCACAACCATAACAGGAACTTTCGAGTGGCGGAGACTATTTTCTGTTACGCTACCCAGAATAAATCTATCTATTCCTGACTTTCCGAGAGTACTCATAATAACAATATCCATTTTATTCTCTTCAGCATACCTGATCAGCTCGTCTGCAGGATTTCCTTCAAGCATGACAGATTCTACATTAACTCCTTTAATCTTTCCTAAATCTTTTACATACTCTAAAGCCTAATGCCAATGTTTTTGAAACGCCTCCTTTATCGATTCCCAATAAGGATTCGTACCAACAGCAGAATAGGCACTCTCATCCATAGCAGATAAGTAAGCTTTTGACAATACATGGACTGCATAAACCGTTCCACCACTCAATCTAGCAAACGCTATACCTTTGTCGGCAGCCAACTCGGAGCAGGTTGAACCGTCGGTAGCAATCCTTATTTTCTTAAAATCAACAATTCCCATCTAAAACCCTCAATCTCTCCTTACAACAAGGACTGCTTTTTTTGAGTGTCTAACCACATTTTCGGCTACACTTCCGAGTAGGAACCTCTTTATCCCTGTTTTTCCAAGTGTACCCATAACGATAAGATCAATTTCATTTTTTTCTGCAAAATCGACAATCTCATCCGCAGGATTTCCTTCAAGAATTACAGATTCTACCTCAATATTTGCAGCTTTTCCAACATTCTCTACATAAGCCGTAGCTTCCTTACCTTGTGTTGTAAGATGCTCTTTAATTTCCTTTTTCCATTCTGCATCTCTTGGCTCATTTTGAGTTATCGCAAAATCTCCTGGAGCGACTACATGTACAGCATACAACTTTGCTTCGTTTAACTTTGTAATTTCAATTGCTGAATCAACTGCTTTTTTTGTTAGTTCTGAACCATCGGTTGCAACCATTATCTTCTTGAAAATACTACTATTCATACCTAACTCCTCTTTTTCGTTTTTCTATAATATTTATGGGGCCGACTCTTTATATAGCAGCTGGTCTTTAATGCTTTATATAGGTTAACAGATCGCATTTGTATTTCCGCTTATATATAGAAATGATATGATTGAATAAGCATATATGATAAATCTCTTTTTTCACTCTGCTGGATACTGTAGTGATGGTGATCTTCATCTGGATCCACTAGATAATAGCAAACTCTCTTTACAAGAAATTAAACTAATGAGCAATAACAACAGCATCTTCTGGTGAAGATATAAGAAATCTGATCATTTAACTTGAGTAGCATGTATGAAAGATATCGATCTCGGTAAAACTTACTATAAAGTATCGCTTGATAAAATTCTCTTATATAGTGAGAAACCCATAATGTGTTTGTTGAGTTGGCACAAAGTGGAAAAGAGTTGAGTAACAAATTAATGACAAAATTTGCTGTCTTTACGTAGGGAAATATATTCTGTGCCTGGTTATTCGACAACTGCACATGCAAAGTATAAATGCTCATGCACTTGATATCCATCAGTGCGTCCTTGTAAATAACGTCTTTCGATGTCTTTTGGGCTCAAATTTTCCTGGAGATGAAATCCCAAACTTGCGATATCTTCAGCTAACGTTGATGGATTGAAGCCAGTAATCATCGGTTCGCCTATCTTTCTCAAATACTCCAATGATTTTTGCATTTGTGGAGACGATTTCTCATAGATAAATGCATCGGTATCGAGGTAATCAAAAACAATAGTGCTGTCCGCAGGAGCAATTTCCGTGATGGAATGAAATATTGTGAATACTTCATCTCTGGTCAAGAAGTAAGTGACACCAAGCCAATTAAAGAAGGTTTTAACTTTTGGATCATACGATGATGAGCTAGTTAGTGCTGTTACCAGACTTTCCTTCGTGAAATCTATAGGAATAAAATGTAATTTTGCTGGATGTTTCCATTCCAACTCAGCAAGTCGATGAAGCTTAAATTCTTGTGTAGCAGGATGGTCAACCTCAAACACTTCCAACTTTTTCATCATTTCAGGTTGCCTGAATGCAAAGGTATCCATTCCTGCCCCGAGAATCACATACTGTTTTACCCCTTGCTTGATAGCTTTTTCTAGGGTGTCTTCCGCATACCGCGAACGGCTGAAAAGTTGTGCTGCCCATTTCTGTTCATTAATAATATTATTAATTACTTGCATTAAGGATGATGATGTTGTATGGTCAGAACGCAATTTAGCATGCTCAGTGTCATTTAACTGTTCATTCCACCCACTCAAGTATTGTTCAATTAGTGCTCGTTTGTCCTCCGGTATCAAACGGTAGGCAAGAAAATCATCAAAAATTTTAGGGGTATCATGCATTGCATGATAAGCACGCATGTAGGCTACCAACATTGCAGTAAAGCTAGCTTGGTCCTCTTTCATCAATTTAATAATACACAATTATACTTATTAAATTTTATTGCATAAAATACATATTCTTTGAGTGATAGCAAAAAAAATATTTTTTACGAATTACCATATTTTTAAATTATTAGAGAATGAGTTTGATTTGTAAGGTTATATTTTATATATTGGAGTATAAAAGTAGTAGCTTATTCAGTGGTAATGGATATTTCTTGAATTAAAACTGGAATCTAAAATTAAGGCAGAATGCGCATGTTAGAGATTATTGAATTTTTAGCCTTAGGATCATTTCTTGGCCTTGCTTCAGGAATATCTCCAGGTCCACTATTAAACAATAACTATTTCTGAGACTCTACAACACGGCAAATGGGAAGGAATAAAGGTTGCGATATCTCCTTTGATTACTGACTTGCCAATAGTATTATCTATATTATTTATTTTGTCATATTTGACTAGCTATAATTTTATTATCGGAATTATTGCATTTTTCGGTGCATCGTATCTCATATATTCAGGAATAGAATCTGTGAAAATCAAGCAAAAAAGCGCTGAATTTAAGTTAAACAAAAAAGCTGGCCTTAAAAGGGGAATTATTGTTAACTTTGTAAATCCACATCCATACATATTTTGGCTTTCGATAGGTGGACCAATAATTTTTAAGAGTTTCAGTATTCATGTTTGGGCTACAATTTTATTTATTATTGGTTTCTATAGTTTTCTTGTAGGATCAAAGGTAATTGTAGCGTTAATTATAGAGAACTCAAAATATTTCATTAACAGTAACTACTATTTTTTAATCATTCGCATTTTGGGAATTGCACAGATTATATTTGGGTTAACTTTTATTAAAGTAGGCTTGAATTCGTTAGACATAATTTGATTCCTTATCATAGTGTCACTTTCAGAGTTTTGAGAATCACTGGAATATAGAACTAACAAATAGAGGGAAAGGAATAATAAAAAGCTAAAAAGCGGAAGTCAGGTGGTTGTGGCATTCTTAAATCAAGAATTAGTGTTCAGACTAAGTCTCGACACTTATTGACATTATAGTCATTAAAAATTAGAGGGAAAAACTAGATTTTCGGGTAAGATGACAACTATATTATACTTAAAAAACTGATTTTTATAAGATACTTTCCTCGTTTTTGCTTCAATCTGAAATCTACAGCATTAGGATTTACTAGATTTTACCTATGCGTTTCTTACCATTTTTTTTCATTTATTTACATAAGTCGTTGAAAACTTGTATATTCCTATATAATAGAATGATTGAGTTAAGAAAAGCATAGGCAAAAATCGATAGAATTAACAAATTTCAAATAGAACCATATCTTATGGAGATATACTTCTCATGAAATGTAGCTGGAGTGATCCTAAAATAGGCATAGTTTTCTGTATCAATACTTGTGCATTTACTCTATTTCACCCAAAAATTGAGAAAATTTTTATCTAAATATAGAGATAAGTAAACAGTTTTTACTAAAACATATACAACAACTGAAAAATCAAAAAGTTGTTTTTATCCCTTAAAGGGGAGAAAACCAATCAAAAATTCTTGTACAATGATTTCTTGACATTAGTGATTTCGCAGCAAAATCAGCATACAACCAATTATCATTACGGTATAATCTTTGTTAGTAGTAGAAAACTCACGAAATTGATCAACACAAGTTGAATAATAAAATGTTCATATATATAATTAGTTAATCTATATAACATATGTTGAAAGCAATTATTTTCGATGTAGACGGGGTTCTTGTGGACTCCATGCGCTTTCATGCCGATGCATGGGCTAATGTTTTTTATGAAGTTGGCATTCATATTACTAGGGATGATATTTATGCGCTAGAAGGCTCAAACGAAAGAGCGATAATTAAAGCAATTTTTCAAAAAGCTGGAAAAGAGCCTGAGCCTTCGTATTTCGAGTATTTGGTTAATAAGAAACGCGAAATATTTGAGTTTGATCAGATAAAACCCTTTAAAAGCATTCCAGATTGCGTCAAGAAATTGAAACGGTATTTCAAGCTCGCTGCAGTTTCCGGGTCAAGCCGCAGCGTGGTTGAAAAAGTTATGAATAAGTTTTTTTTAGGTTGTTTTGGAGTTATCATCACCGGAGAAGATTTTGAGCGCGGAAAACCTGATCCAGCCCCCTTCCTCAAAGCCCTTGCAAAACTTGATATTGCTAAAAATGAGTGCATTGTAATTGAGAATTCACCTCTGGGTATCACTGCCGCGAAAAGAGCTGAAATCTATTGTGTTGCAGTTGCAAGCACACTTGAGCCTGATAAATTGCAACATGCAGATCTTGTGTTCAGAGATCATGCTGCTCTTATTGATTTTTTGGAAAACATCCTCCAAAAATAGATTGTTAAGTTTTCAGAATTATTTTCTGCATTTAGTCCTAAAAACTTCACATTGCAGAAAATGAGATGTAAAGAGCAAGTATGTGACTTTTCTGGATAAACATCAACTCATTATTGGTGGACCACCAAATTTTTTGACAAAAAAGATATTTAACCCATATTTGACAGAATCGTAAACTTCATAATACACAAATAGGCTTTGTGTTCCTATTTTCTTCATATCCACTTTCTTTAGATGTACACAAAAATGCCATGTATTTATCAATATGGAAGTAGCTTAAAAATTAAGCTGACTTTCAATAAATAATTGTGGCCAAAAGGTAAACAAATTCTACATATGTGTACATCTGTGGAAAATGGGATATATAGCACTATTCTGTTTAGATTTTATTCACCAAAAAAAAGTTTACATAAAAACTATGTAAAATCGAAAAAGATTCAAGATTCGGAAAATCACAAAACATATACATGAAACAAGAAGGTTCTAACTATGGCCGAGATTAAAATTGACAGGTCTCTCTCATATATTGAAGGTACACAGCGAGTGTATGATGAAGCTACAACCCTGGAAAACACTAAAGATAAGATAAAAAAGATAGGTGTTACTCGAATTGCAGACATTACAAACTTGGACAGGCTAGGAATCCCTATTTTTTCGGCAATCCGCCCCAGTGCCGCTCAGGGAGCGATCAGTATATACTCAGGCAAGGGTTCGACCGAGCAGAGAGCTCGGATTTCGGCTATAATGGAGAGTTTTGAGCGCTGTCTGGCAGAAAAGCCGGGCCTGAATGAAAACATTGCAGAAGGCATTTCAGCTCCAGCTCTAGTCGAATCCTATGCCAAAGCCATAAAAAGCTTCAATGTACTGGATCCAAAGACCCTCCTTCTGCCTCAGCCCTATATTCCCCAGTCCTTACTTGAATGGGTGGGAGCGTACGATTTAATAAACGAAGAAGAAGTGTTCGTAAGCGCAAATGCGGTTTACCATCCCTATGATGCACCAGGTCAATGTCATAAACTTTTTCTGAGTAATACCAATGGGTTAGCATCTGGGAACGTAATTGAAGAAGCTATACTGCATGGAATGCTTGAGGTCATAGAAAGAGATGCAATTAGTATAGCTCAGTTTACACGCAACCTTGGAAAAGAAATATTGCTGACTAAAGAAGATGGCCATCTCTATGAGATTGCCAGAAAGTTCAAAGATGCGGAAATAGAGTTGAAGATCTGGCTTGTTCCCACAGATATTGGAATTCCAACAGTGATTGCAGCAACTGATGATGTAAAGTTGAAAGATCCAGCTCTTCTAGTCATGGGAGCAGGTTCCCACCTAAAACCTGAAACTGCGGTTTTAAGGGCTATAACTGAAGCTGCTCAGTCGCGGGTAGTTCAGATCCAGGGGGCAAGGGAGGATACGGATAGAGAAGGTTTTATCAGAAGTGTAGGCTACGATCGAATGAAGCGCCTGAACTATTTCTGGTTCGAAGAAGGAGAAAAAGTTTCCCTCTCTGAAGTGCAAGATCTATCCAGAAAAAGTCCTGCAGAAAACATCGATTTGATACTCGAAAAGCTTAGGGGCATTGCCGAAAAAGTACTAGTAGTTGACCTCTCAAGGAAAGAAGTTGCAGTTCCGGTTGTTAGAGTAATTATCCCTGGCTTTGAGCTTTTCACTATTGATCGTGATCGAAAAGGAAAAAGAATTGCTTCCGGGCAGAAGAAATATTTTTCCAGGGATATAAATGATAAGTCATGGAAAAGACGATGAAATCAAGAGCAGTAATCTTTACAGGTAACAGCATCAGTCACGAGGATGCAAAAAAAATATTGAGGGTAAATTACCAGCCTCCTGTATGCAGGTTCCAGCTTGAAATATTCGTCCAGAAAGGATATCAGATCATAGGGATCATAGATGGGATTTTTTTTGACAGAGCCGCAGTAGGACACAGGGAGATTATATCCGCCCTCAATGCAGGAGTAAAAGTCATCGGAGGCTCCAGCATGGGAGCCCTCAGAGCCTCGGAACTGGATACCCACGGGATGATAGGGGTAGGAAAAGTTTACGAGTGGTACAGGGACGGAACATTTGAATCAGATGATGAGATAGCAGTCAGCACCAACCCTGATACTTTTGAACCTATTTCCGTGCCCCTGGTTAATATAAGAGAAACCTTGAAAGTCGCTGTGGCTGCCGGAGTTGTAAGTAAAAAAGAGCATAATGATCTCCTGAAGCTTGCGGTTAACACATATTATCCGGACAGAAGCTATCTTGGACTTATAAAGGAAGGAACAAAAAGAGGTCTGATCCCGGAAGAGAAGAGAAAATCAATTCTAGATGTTTGTATCGTCAGACAAGTCGACGTGAAAAAGGAAGATGCAATCCTTGTGCTTGAAACCGTAAAAAAGCTGCTAGAAGATACCTGAAAATTAAGGTTTCTTTAAAACAGCATTTTTGGCTCTCAAAAACTGTTTTTCAACACATTGTTTTATATTTTATTTTAGTGTATCGATTCAGTTTTAGTTTTCCTTCATGATTTAATAGCTTCCTTCAAAGCTTTACGATGTAAAACTTAATAATGTAAAGACTCACAAGCATGACAAGTCAGTTGGAGACGAACTTGCTGAAATTGATTTCTGAATTGATTGAAAATTTTTTCGTATCATTTTTGAGTCTATATATTTTTACAAAACAGTTTACTGAGGCAGACATGTAGCTGAAGTAATCATCATGGTTAAAATTTTTGTTTTACAGCAATGTCATGGTCTTTCAGACTTTGAACTTGGGAAACATTGTATTGATAGAATTTCTTTCAGGAAATTTCTTGGTTTTTCAGATCGCATCCTAGACAAAACCACAGTCTGGTCATCCAGAAAAATAACCATTGGTAACTGTAAAGAAGAAGAAATATGGGCACAGTTGCAAAGTCAACTTAATTGCCTTGGTTTGAAAATGAAACTGGAAAGATTTAGGATTCTACTGTTATCCATTCAGATTTTGGATATACAAAAGCGGATAAACATCGAGAAAATAAAGTAAAAAAAGGGAAGGTAGAGATGGAAAATAGATAAAAGATGGGGATAAGTAACACTTTTGATGTAAACTTCATAGCATACTATTAAAAGGGATTATGAGCTGATCAGAAGATTCAAGACAACAATTGCATAACGTAATGATTTTTGGGTAGATTTAATCAAAAAAAATGAAGTTGTTTAAAGAGACAGAGGATACTTTGAGGCAAAATCAAAAGGTTCTGATGCAACAATTAAAAGAGCAGTAAAACAACATCATATGGAAATTGGTGATATATTAAGAAACAAGAAGATTAGCTCAAAACGAGCTGTATGGGAATTAATTTATGAAGTAATTAAAATGATATCAAAGCAGGAAAAGTTCTTGTCATTAATGTTAAAAAGAGTGAATCTGAAGATGTTGTGTAATTATTTTTGTTATAATCTCTATCAGTTGATGACATTGAAAATAAATGGAATATTTTAAGGATAGCTGAAACTATTTTTAAATTCAAAGAATAATGAACCAGAAAAGAAAAAATAGGGACAAATACAGAAATTGGCAGGAAAGATTTGGACAGTATTTCCACGAAGAAAAAATTAGCGGTAAATCTGAATTCTCTATAGATATAGGAAATTGGAAGATTCCGTGATGAAGACTTCTAATGTGCTTTCATGCTAACTAGATAAAATATAGTCACGAATTTTGTTATCATTTCTTAATGTAAATGACTTAAATCTACAGGTGAGGGTATAAAACCAGGTTTGTGTCCACTTTGAGACTGTGCCTTTTGATTCAATTTTTTATTATTCTGGTATTCGATAAACTTAGGATTTTCTGGTGCAAGTCCAAGTTTTGGAGAAAATTCAGTTTGGTTTACAATATTTTTGTGAATATCATATGATTTGTTTTCCTCTAAAAATCCTGTACAAGCCATCGCTATTGATGAGCCTATAACCAAGAAAAAAACCAGAAATTGAGTGAAAATTACTAATTTTCTTATTATATTTGAATAGATTTTTATACTAATATCTTTTTTCATGTAAATCCCCGATTTCACTTTTTTGAGAATAATTATTTGATTAGATTTTCTCGCCTTTTCCTTATTTTATAAAATATTTTCTCCTGAAATTCAAACTTTAATTCTTAAAACTCAACTCGTTTTCTAAAATTGCTATTCGATCATCGGTTAGCGATCTACTTTTATATCTCAGGAGTATTTTCTTCTTTTCAGCTTTTTCATATTTCATTCAAACTATTCTTCTGAATTTTTCTGTGTTTACGTATGGATCTTACGCTTGGATTTCATATACTTCCTTTACAGTTTCATAATTTCTTTTAATTCCACATTTTTGTCTGTATCATACTCATCAAATTTGATACATCATTTGCAAATATTGTACTCAAGATCAATTACGTCTATAGCAACATCTTTTCATGCTTATTAGTATTGTTACTTATAAGATAATATATTTTTCTGCTAACGATTAATGTTAATATTGCTGTCCATATAATAGTTTCAATTACCTGTTCATTCTTTGCATCAAGAACATCAAATGAGTATTTTATGTCTTAATTTTTGAAAGGCGGCTCTAAATTCAATTTTGTAATCTCTTTCGCATCTAAGATATTTTTCTGGATATTTGTTATAATATTTGACATGTATTTTATATATATGTGATTATTTTCCTCTTCATTGTTCAATATTGTAACAAGAGGGATTTTCATTCCATTTTTTTTCTTGCCGTATTATATGCTTCGTTCAATGTTATTTTCACAACAGTATCAAGATCTTTCCTAAAAAGTTGCTTAATGAACTTACTAATATGTTTGCAAGCTAACATTTTATTTTTTGTCTTAAAAACTCCCTCTTTAACAGAAACAACAAAGGGTTCATATTTCCTTAATCCTTGAAACAAAATATCCACCATTCTTCAACTTTCACAAATATTTTATTTATTTTAAAAAAAACCAAATTCAACTAGAAGAACAAACTCTTTGATCCAGGGGCCTATTTTTTAATACTTTTATTTCAGCTATTTTTTTAAAGTACGATGACCGATTTTAGGTTCGTTAGCAACTGCACTTATCATAATTCTCCCCTTCACTCCTGAAGCTACTTGTCTTGCTATTGCTGCTGGAAACTTGTCTGTTAAAGGGGATAAAAGAGGAATAATTGTGCTGTCTGGAATAAGAACATCTTGAGAGCTTTCGAAGATGACTTCCCTATATAACAAACTGTTTTTAGGTATGAGTGTGACAAGTTTTATACTATTTAATGTTGCATCTGTCGAATAAAAATAATGAATGACTAAAATTAGTGAGGGGGAGAATACATTTTTAAGTTTAAATTCTAATTTAAGAGCTTCACAGACAGAAAACTTGCTGTGTCTATACCAAGTGGATTAATTTTTCGCTTTTGTAGTCAACCATTCAATTAGTTCAGTAATTTTGTGGATTTTATTCAATTTGTAGAAATGGTTTCGGAAATAATGAAATTAGGTACTACTGAATTTTTCAGGAAATACTATATATGATCCTGTGGTTTGAATACGATTATACCATTTTTATATACTAAAGTTAGGTTCTCTGTTATACAATTAATTATTCAAGCTCTACTCAGGTTTGAGATTAGGTTTAATTGAATCAAGTTTCTATTCGTATATAATTCAAGTATAATATTTGGTTAAAAGGTAATCTTTGATGAAAATAATAGCATTCGTAGGCATGCCAGCTTCTGGAAAATCAGAAGCTGCAAGAATTGCCACTCATATGAACATTCCCGTTGTTAATATGGGTGATGTGATCAGGGAAGAGGTAAAAAAACGCGAGCTTGAACCCAATGACTCTAACACTGGAATGGTTGCAGCGGACCTCCGCAAATGTGAAGGCATGGATGTAGTTGCCAGATGCTGCGTTTTTCACATCAGAAAAATGAATTCTGAATTTGTGGTTGTGGATGGGGTACGCGGAATTGCCGAGGTGGAATGCTTCAGGCGAGAATTTGGAATAGGTTTTGTCCTTATTTCTATTTACTCTCCGATTAAAATTCGCTTTTCTAGAGTCCAAAAAAGAGGTCGAAGCGATGATATGAACAGTATAGAAGAACTCCGTCATCGAGATAAGCGAGAACTTGGTTGGGGTATGGGAGAAGCTATAGAGGCATCAAATATTGAAATTGAGAACAGCTTCACTCTGGATGTTTTTAAAAAGAACGTTGTCGAGGTTTTGAGTAACTACTCCGATTTAGACTCGTTACACAGCTCAAAGGGTCAAATATGCCAAACCAATTCTTCTGGACAAGATTCAATTTAATAATCCATTACAACCCTGCAAATAAACTCCTTTTCGATATTGGAGCAAATTTATGATACATGTTAAAGTTTCAGCAGTTGTGTATCCTACCGAGGACCCCGAAAAAGTTCTTCGAGCAATTTCGGCTCTTTTTACTAACATACCACTCGAAAAAAAGACTACTGAGATCATTAAACCTGAGCTAGGAGATTCTCATAGTTTATTTGTTTCTGGAGAAGGAGGGCTTGATCTCTTGCAAACTCTGCATGGGCTAATTCGAAGAGAAGAGATTATAGATAGTATCCGCAATAAAGTTTTCAGTAAAAACTTATCCAATGATAGTCTTTCGGTCCGTTTCTTGCTAAACAAACAGGCTGCTTTTGTTGGTGTCCCCAGTATTTCTGTTCAAAACGAATCTCTCGGATATATTGAAATCGTTATCATGGCTGAGTCTCAGAAAGAAATGGAAAGACTTTTAGAGTGGCTTTTGCCCATTACTGAAGGAGGTATACCGATTGTTGAGGTGGAAATGGATTATGTGGAAAAGGGTTAAGATTTTCTCAAGCTTCTCAAATTCTGTATGGCTATAATTCTCTATATTTATTATCTCTTTGTATGTATACTAATGCTCTGTTGAAGCTCATTGAAAGGTCTCATTAAACTAACTTAACTTAGTTAACTATATGTCAATTCCCACGTATAAACTTATATTAATTAATGAAAAGGAATGAATTATCTTCATGCAATTGCAAAGAATCAGTTTTTCATCGCATGTAGCTATCGCAGATCCTTTCAAATGGGCTTATAAGCTCGAAGACTATGGGTATACTGGTTGGGAGATCTTACAGGAGGGATCCCAGTGCTTGAACAGCAAAAATATCCAGAATTTAAAAAATATCTATGAGACTACTGGTCTTGAACTGACTCTACACTTGCCATTCTCGGATATGAATCTGGCAGGTCTTAACAATTCAATCAGGGCAGAAGTCCTCAGGCAGATGAAACATTACCTTACCCTAGCTTCCAACTATATAAACTTGGCTGTAATTCACCCTGGTTATCTTTCCCATTATGGAGTACAGGTTCCGCAGGAAGCGTACCTGACTAATCTGGCCTCAATCCGGGAAATATGCGACTTTGCGGCGGATTTTGGGATTCTCATCGCTGTTGAAAATATGCCCGATTTTCCAAAAATTTTCGGGAAATATCCTGATGAAATACTTGAGATGCTTGAATCTATCGGAAGCCATAACGTGGGTTTTACCTTTGATGTGGGGCACGCAAACACAGTTGGGCTTGTGAATGATTTTCTGGATCTCCTCTCTGAAAAAATATCCCATGTGCATATTCACGATAATATGGGAAAAAAAGATGAACATCTGTCTTTAGGAAGAGGTAATATAAACTGGAAATTAGTCATGGAAAGGCTTTCAGACTATAAAGGGGTCTTTGTTGCTGAGATGGGTTCGCTTGAAGAAGGAATTCAAAGCCTTAATTATTTACGAAATTTATAAAAAAGATTATTTCAATAATTTTTTTCAGTTATTTCGATTTTCAATCGTATCCCCAAATTATTGAATAGGAATTCTGAAAGTTCCTAATTCTTTTAAATTCTTTATTTGATTAATTGTTCTTTTTCACTCTTGGAGTTCTTTGGAACCATTTTTGTAACTATTCAGCCTTAATAAAGAACTATCAAATAAACCATCTTTATATTAATTAAATTGGCAAATTTTAATTAGTTGATTTTTCATTAACTATTGGCTGTTGATTCTGCTTTTTCTTTTTCCAGCAGTAAGTAATTAGATGCATCTATTTAAGTTAAAATAGATATCAGAGGATTCAGATTTATCTTTCATTTTTATTTCAATTCTAATTCATAAATTTATTTGGACAATGGTGATGCATAAAAGGCAATTTGGCATACTTTACCAAAGTTCCATTTGAGCCTTTGATGGCATTCATTGATTAATTTTATAAAGGTTTTGAAAAACCAAATATGAGATAACATCTTTCCCAAGGTAATGATGCAATCAATAGTCAAAAAAGTTGAAGCAAAAAAAATTTTAATTTGTTTGTGCCTGTTATCTGAAAATTTCATGTTAGTTTTCGAAGAAAATAGAGTTCTTGACATGTAAATGGTGTTCTAATGTACCCATTTTACCTTACGTAGAGTGCATGTGGATTGGTATATGAAGATGAAAAAAGTCAAATGCGAAAATACACCTGCAAAAGATTATGGAATTATGGATTCAAAGTGGACATTAAGGGCTCTACTAACATTTAGATCTGTTAAAACATGAATCATATAATGAGTGGTCGGCCAGAGAGGCAATATTATATAATTAATATATAATTGTTTAAGTCCCTACATTTCTTTCTCCCTTTTTCCTTTTCTATTAAGTTTTTTTGAAGAATTATTTGCTTTTAAAATGTCTTTGAGGGGGCAAAGCTTTAAATCAGATTATTCCTTTGTATCGCATGTTTCATTTTCGGGATTAGTTCCCGTTGGAGTGTGACCCTGCAGACAGGGTTGAACCGTGAAACATAAATGAAACTTGGTGTTTTAATTGGTAAAATCTTTTTATGGATATGTACGGGATGCATGGAAAAACCCTGAAGAGACGTATGTGAAAGAGCTCCGATGGGAGCGCTTGCAAATTTGGAGAAAACAGGGATCTGTGACCAGAATAGAAAAACCCACACGGATTGACAGAGCTCGCTCTCTTGGATATAAAGCTAAGCAGGGTATAATTGTTGCCAGGATAAAGGTACGTCGTGGAGGACTTGGTAAAACGAGATTCAACCGTGGAAGAAGAACACAGAAAATGGGAAAGAATAGGATCACAGGTGGCATGAGCATCCAGAGGATTGCTGAAGCTCGTGCAGACCGTAAGTACCCTAACCTTGAGCTTCTGAACTCTTACTGGGTGGGTGAGGATGGAAAGCACATATGGTTTGAAGCTATCCTTGTAGATCCTCATCATCCTGTAATAAAGAGTGACAAGAATCTTAATTGGATCTGTGCCCCGTCTGTTAGGGGTAGAGCTACAAGAGGCAAGACTAGTGCCGGTCTTAAGGGGAGAGGTATGTCTACACGAGGTAAGGGCACTGAAAAAACCAGGCCAAGCATCCGTGGACATAAGAGTCGAGGTAAGTGATTCATTACATAACACTGCGTGCGCTTGCCCACGCAACAGAAGACGTATTCAGAGTCCGGAAGGCTCTAAAATTTTTTGTATCAAGCACCAGTGTCCGAGATAGGGCGTTGATTGAAGAGCTTCATTCTGAGGGGCATCATGGAAATCCAATTACCATATTGAGCTTGCAGGTTAAAAGGAAGGCAGATTGTCTATGTTTTGCTAGTTTTGTCCGGGAACATTTTTTGGAGGAGGATGTAGCACGGCTCAGGAAAGAAATGCCGGAGAGGCTGGACAATGATCAGGTTTTCCATCTCCGCTTTGATAAGCAGGCTGCGTACCTGCAGAAGGTAAAGCTAACTGATTCTTCGAATGCAATCACTGTAAAAGTCAAGATCAAGACATATCCGAAGAGTAGGGGAAAAGCTGGAGCCATATTGGAGGAGTTTTTTGGGTAAGCCAAAATTTTATGATTTTTGCGTTCATGCAATTCCTGATGGGGATAATACTGTTGAACAACTTGCGACTCTTGCCATGTATTTCGGGTACAGTGGGATTGTGATTGCAAACCATTCGGATAAACTTCCTCAATCACCGCCTTTACTTATCTCAACCAACGGATTTGAAATTTTCAGAGGAATTGAGCTCATAGAAGAAAATCCCTCGAAACTTAACAGTTTGATAGGTAAATTCAGAAAATCGGTGGATGTCTTGATAGTACACGGAGGTTCAGAGGCTATCAACAAGGTTTCGCTGGAAAACCCCAGAGTAGATATATTGAATCATCCGTCTTTTGATAAGAGCAGCGGGCTAAATCAGGTGCTTGCAAAGGCAGCAGCTGAAAACGGGGTTGCAATAGGCCTGACATTGAGGCCTTTCCTTCATTCAAGGGGTTCAAGACGTATCAGTCTTTTATCGGCTCTCAGGGCAAACCTAGACCTTGCAAGGAAATACGATGTTTCTCTCGTACTCTCAAGCAGCGCAATGTCCTGTTTTGATCTTCGTTCCCCAATGGAAACACTTGCTATGGCTGAAATATGCGGGCTTGAAGAGGAAGAAGCTCTTGAAGCTATGTGTACTGTACCTGAAAAAATCATTTTAAGGAAACATAATATATCTGGCCATATAAGAGAAGGCATCGAAG
>Ga0224559_1000079_pt1 | contig 54908 bp, 40 predicted proteins | sample 714S33034metaG_FD_180676 | JGI IMG/M metagenome (GOLD analysis project Ga0224559, IMG submission 180676) | Peat soil microbial communities from Stordalen Mire, Sweden - 717 S3 30-34 | ecosystem: Environmental > Terrestrial > Soil > Wetlands > Peat | place: Sweden: Norrbotten County, Stordalen... | reverse complement strand
CCCGCTGGCCATCGGCGATACGCTGCTGCTCTGTTCAGACGGCCTCTGGAGATTCGTCCCCGAGCAGGATCTCGAAGTGGCGGCGGGCAGCCTCACCATCGAATCGGCAGCCCACGATCTGCTCGAACTGGCGCTGGCGGCCGGCGGCCAAGGCAACATCGGCATCGAGATGGCGCGGCTGATCCTGTCTCCCGAGGTTTCCCCGCGAGATGAGGAGGCCCCCCATCCACGCTTGAAATGGGTTCTGGCGGCATTCCTGCTGGCTATCACCGGTTTCTGCGCGCTGACTTATCTTATTGTCTTCTTCATGTATAAGTGATCGGTTGCGCCGAGGCTGGGATTGGTTGCGCCGAGGCTGGGGGCGATCACCGGCGGCAGATCGGAATCCTCACCCATCACCACGCCGCCCTCCAACTGGGCAGTAAAAAACGCATCTACCTGGGCCAGAACCTCGGCCCCGGTCCGCGCCTGGTAGATGGCTCTCCTCAGCTTGGCCCCGCCGGCGACGCCATGGGTGAACCAGGTGGCGAACTGCTTCATCTTGCCGGACGTCTCTCCCAGGCGCTCGGCGCGGGGCAGCTCTTTGGTCGCCTCGGCCTCATCCAGCAGCATTTGAAAATAAACCCGAATCATGCGGTAGCGGTCTTCCCCGGTGGGCCGCTGGTAGCCGCCGGTGGCCGTGTACTGCGCGATCTGGCGGAAAATCCACGGGTTGGCCGCCGCCGCCCGGCCGATCATCACGGCGTCACAGCCAGTCTCGGCCACCATCGCCACGGCGTCCTCTGGAGTGCGAATGTCCCCGTTGCCGATAACCGGAATCCTCACCGCCTGCTTGACCTGGGCGATCCACTCCCAGCGCGCCTGGCCGCTGTAGCCTTGTTCTCGCGTCCGGGCGTGCAGCGCCAGCGCGTTCAGCCCCTCTTCCTCGGCCATCCGCGCCAACTCCAGGCAGACGATCTCGGCATCATTCCAGCCCAGCCGGAACTTCACCGTGAAGGGGATCCTCACCGCCCGGCGCACGGCCCGGAAGATCTCGCCGATGCGCGGCAGGTCGCGTAACAGCCCCGAGCCGCCATTCGAGCCGACCACCCGCTTGGCCGGGCAGCCCAGGTTCAGGTCCACCAGGTCGAAGCCGCTCTCCTCGACAATCCGCGCCGCCTCGGCCAGCGTCTCGGGATTGGCCCCGAAGATTTGCGCCCCGATGGGGTGCTCGTCGCCATAAAAGGTCAGATAGCGCCGCCGCTTGCTCTCCCGCATCCGCGCCAAGCCGTCAGCCGAGGTGAACTCGGTCATCAGCAGCCCGCAGCCCGACTGGGCGTTGGTGACCGTCGCGTCGATAGGAGCCGCATCAAAAATGGGTGCCCCTGGTCCGGGGCCCCCACGGACGGGTCTTCGTCCGTGGGGTGGAGATCCCGCTTTTGGGACCAGGGAATGCGAATCAGCGTGGATTTCGGCAGGACAGGTGGTAAACAGGCTGGCGTGGCGAATAAACCGCCGGAAGACGGTGTCGGTGACCCCCACCATGGGCGCCAGCACGGTGGCCGGAGCCATCACCACCGGCCCCAGGCGCATCTCGGCCGGCACGCGCGCCCCGGCGGGCATGGCGCGCTCGGTGAGGTTCTCCCACTCCTTCTTCACGGTAAAGCCCTTGCCCGCCATTGCAAACCTCATCAAACTTGAACGCCTGAGCGTTTTCGATTCACATATTGACATTGGAAGTGCATCGAAGGTGGCTTTTACTTCCACCCCCCGGACGAAGACCTGTCCGTGGGGACCCCGTTAAGGAAAAAGCCACTCGGCCGTGTGCTTTCTGTAAAGAGCAGAATCGAAAACGCTGCTGCGCCCCTCGATCAGCTCGGCAACTCATCCAGTTCATAGATAAACGGCTTGCCGCGCGAATCCGGATCCCACCCATCCGCCATCGCCTGACGAATGTGCGCTTCCACCTTGGCTGCCAGGATGGTTGGCCGGGGCGGCGCGGTGAATTTGATGCCGCGTTGTTCTTTGACGTAGACCGGGTATTCCAGGTGGAGTTCCCGGCGCACGCCCTCGGCAACTTTCACGTGAATCGCAAGACCCTTCCAGCCGTCTTCCGTGGACAATTGCTGTTCGCGGTGCAGATTCCAGAGCAGGGAGAAGCCGTCGATGGTGATGGCGGACTGAATTGAGCGTTTTACGCGCGGCATGGGGGATCACATCTCATTCAAATTCTGGACTCGGATACAAAAATTCTTGCGCAGCTTCCTGCTTCGCCGCGCACTAGTTAGAGCATTTTCGGAATACACATAGACTTTTTGAGAGCAGTGAAAGGTGGCTTTTACTTCCACCCCACGGACGAAGACCTATCCGCGGGGACCTCATTGAGAAAAAAGCCACTTAACATTGTGCTTTCTGTCTACTCCAATTCCGAAAATGCTCTATCGGTGAAAACCATAGCCGGAGCCATCACCAACGACCCATCGAGCATCGTGCGCTCAGTTGAGTTCCTCATGATCGCACGACGAAAAAGGCCTCCGCCCAGGCGGAGGCCCAATCCTGCTTGCCGGTTGCCGCGCGGCGTTTACTTGGCCGCGGCGGCGGCCACGGCGCTGTCGCTCTTGGCGTATTTGCGGCGGAAGCGCTCGACGCGGCCCGCGGTGTCCACCAGGCGCTGTTTGCCGGTGTAGAACGGGTGGCAAACCGAGCAGATTTCCACGTGAATGTCGCCCTTGTGGGTCGAACGGGTCTCAAATGTGCTACCGCAGGCGCACTTGACCTGCACTGCGGCGTAATCGGGATGGATCTTTTCCTTGGGCATCGCTCTAGACAGACCTTTCCTGCAATCGTTCTCTTCCATTGTAGGGCGAATGGACCGGTTTAGCAATTGCAGACGGCCGGAATCGGAGCCATCGAGCTACTCCGCGAAGAAAAAAGACGGCCAACCCGAGGGGATTGACCGCCTAGACTGCCAGCTCGGCTTCAGACGCGCGTGAAACCGGTCCGCGCGATCTCCTATTGCCGGACGATACCCTTCTGCCGCCCGGTGCGCTACGCTGGAAGAGATGAGTGTCTGCGCAATCTGCGATGGAGTGGGGCTGGTGAGGGTGGTCAACGCCCAGGGGCAATGGGTCTCGCGCCCCTGCGAATGCCAGCAGATGGAGCGCGAGGAGCGCCGCCTGGCCGCCACCCGCATCCCCGAGCGCTACCGCGACTGCTCGCTGGACGCCTACGAGATTTACCACGAGGCCCACCGCTCACTGGGCGAGGCGCTGCTCACCGCCCGCAGGTTCGTCGAGGAATACCCCTCTGGCACCAAAGGCAAGGGGCTGCTCTTCACCGGCTCGATCGGCGTGGGCAAGACCCACCTGGCCGTGGGCATCCTGCAGCGACTGGTGCGCGAGCGCGGCGTGCGGGGCCTCTTCTGCGATTACCGCGAACTGCTCAAGAATATCCAGAACAGCTACAACCCGCAGGTGAATACCACCGAACTGGAGTTGCTCAAGCCGGTCTTCGCGGCCGAGGTGCTGGTGCTGGACGACCTGGGCGCGCAAAAGCCCAACGAATGGGTCTGGGACACGGTGGCGCTGATTCTGAACACCCGCTATAACGACAAGCAGACCACCATCATCACCACCAACTACGCTGACCTGCCCGCCGGCGCGGGCTTCAAAGCCGATAAGGAAGGCCACAAGCCCGCCAAAAACGAGGACACCCTGGGCGACCGCATCGGCGACCGCATGAGGTCGCGGCTGGCTGAGATGTGCATCCGCGTCGATATGACCGGCAAGGACTTCCGCCAGACCGGGGTCCGGCGCGCCCGCTTTGGGTGAGGAAGCTGCCAGCTTTTAGCTCCAACCTTCCGCTTCTAGCTGCTCGGTCTCTGACCGCTTGTTGCAGCACCAATTTGGGTGCCCCATCCTTGCGGCGTACTTGTTCTTGCCGCAAGAGTGGGAAAGCACAAAATCACCAACCAGAAACCTGGCTGCTGCCATCTGGATTCTCACCCGTCAAAATTGTCGCATTTCAGTACAGTTTCCGAAGCTGAGCGGTCCGGCGCCGCCCTTCAGAAAATCCAGAGGCTGCCCAGCAACATCAGCATGGCGGCCACCGTGACGGCCTGATAGACCCGGTCTTCAGGCTCGGCGGAGCGCTTGGCCTCATCGGCAGGCGCTTTGGTAGAGGGAAGTGCGCTTTGAGAGGGGTTCATCATAGCGAGCCTGCCTTTCTGAGCCTCGCGGCTGAAGTTGCGGATTCCCGGCCTGGCCGTTCCTCACGCCTGTATCTTTGCCTGCCCGGCGCCGTTGGGGTAGATGCCGGATAAGGTTTGCAGATCAAAAAAAGATTCTGACGCCGCTTTGCCTCCCGGTCAAGAGCAAAACAGTACACATTTCCATAAATAAGAGCAGAAAATGCCGAGCCATCGATCCGGCAATAGGTGTAGAATTCCGCTCGTGAGCATGGAGCCTGAACTCGCCGCTTCCACGGAGAAGGATGAGCGCCGCTGGCTGCCAGTGGTGATAGCCGCCGCCATCGTTTTGGTAATTACCGCCGTGACGATCCTGAGCCTGGAACTCAGAAATGCCCACGGCAAGGGCGGAGTCGCGCCGGTCACAGCGCCGCTGGCCCCCTACGCGGGCAGCCTCGCCATCTCCCATCTTGCCATGAGCGAATCCTCCAACCTGGCGGGCGGCAAGGTCACCTACCTGGACGGCCAGATCGCCAACCGGGGCAGCCGCACCGTCACCGGCGTCACCGTGCAGGTGCTCTTTCGCGATTTCGCCCACGAAGTGGCGCAGAATGAGAGCCAGCCGCTCAAGCTCATCCGCACGCGCGCGCCTTACATCGACGTCGAACCGCTCTCCGCAGCCCCGCTCAGGCCCGGCGACGAGCGGGATTTCCGCCTGATCTTCGACGCGGTCTCCCCCGACTGGGACGGCGCCTACCCCGAGATTCGCATCCTGCACGTCGAGACGAAATAGAGCATTTTCACTGATGGTGCAAGGTCTGGGTATCCCATCCTCTGCGCGTCTTTGTTGTTGCGGCTACAGCATTTTCACTTCTGCTCTTTACAGAAACCTCACGCTCAAGTGGCTTTTTCGGCCGTGGACCCCGGCGACAGGTCTTCGTCGCTTCGGTGGAAGGAAAAGCCACGTTCAATGCACTCAAAAGGACTACGTTTATTCCGAAAATGCTCTAGAATCAACCTTGTATGCAGCCTGTCAACCCCATTGTCGCCGCCGGGAAGCTGGGCGTGGACGCGACCTGCAACATTGCCGATTTGTTGAGCGCGCCGGAACCGGCATCGGAGAAGACCCTGAAGATACTCCTGCTGTTCTCCCATGTATGGCGCGGAGGAAGAGCGGGCGGCGCGGAGACCCATGCCCTGCAACTGATGAAGGAGCTGAGTTTGCGCGGCCATCAAATCTACTTTGTGGCGGCAAGCGGGTATGCCGGAGTGGAAACTATGCCACCCGGCGTGACGGCTGAGTACCGGCTGCCCTTTCAAAGCCTGAACCCATTCGACAAAGTGACGGCTTACCGGCGATTGAAAAAGATTGTCGCAAAGCACGAGATCGAGATCATTCATGCTCATCACAGGACGGGCGGCTATTTTGCGGAGGCGATTTTTCGCCGCACTGGAGTGCCTTGCGTCGTCACCGTTCACGATATCTGGCACCGTGCTCCGTTCAAGCAGTTGCACGGTAGAATCTTCCGCCGGCTGATCGCCGTCAGCGGATTTATCAAGCAGGGCTTGACGGAGAGCTTTGGCATGGCCGCGGAACGGGTGCGGATTATCCATAATGGCGTCGATCCGGCGCGGTTTGAGAATGTGAACCGCGAAGAGGCGGCGCGGTTCTGTGAAAAGTTCCGCCTGGGGACCGAGGTTGTCTTCAGCCTGGTTGCGCGAATCACTAAATCGAAGGGGCACTATGACGTGATCGAGGCGCTGCGGCTGCTTCCTGCAGAACTGAATTTGAAATGCCTGATTGTGGGAGAAGGCAAAGACAAGCAAAAGCTGCAAGCGTTGGTTGCGCGCTACGGCCTTGGCGAGAAAGTTGTCTTCTGCGGCTTTCAAGCGAATATCCCCGCCGTGATGAAAGCTTCTGACGTGATTCTGCTTCCCTCGCACCGGGAGCCGTTCGGCCTCTCCATTCTTGAGGGGATGTTCTCGGGCAAACCGCTCCTGGTATCTTCCTCCGGAGGAATCCCCGAAATTGTAACCAATGACCGCGAAGGGATTATCTTTCCGGTGAGGGATGCGGCCGCGCTCGCCAAGGCAATCGTACTGCTGGTGGAAGATCCCGCGCTCCGTCGCCGCTTGGGCGAAGAGGCTTACCGTGCCGCTCATCGCAGATTTCTATTGAGCAGGATGATCGATGACACGGAAGCCTACTACCGGGAGATCGTGCGGGAAGATCAGCAAGGCAGTTAGGATGCAACCAAAACAGGATTGTATTTCGCGGCAAATCGCCACACTGCGGCTTACAGCGTGCTTTAGAGCATTTTCACTTCACATATTGACACTACAACTGCATGGAAGGTGGCTTTTCTTCCACCCCAGCGACAAAGACCTGTCGCCGGGGCCCCCGTGAGGAAAAGCCACTGGAGTGTGAGATTTCTGTAAAGAACAGAAGTGAAAATGCCTTAGTCGCACATTGCCCGGTAGAATCAACCTTGTATGCAGCCAGCCAGCCCCAACTCGGCCGCCGCCGGAACTGCCTCCGGCACAATTCCCGAAGCCCCTTCCGGCGGCAGCCGCTTCCTGCGCGCCTGTCTGCGCCAGCCGGTCGATCGCACCCCGGTCTGGTTTCTGCGCCAGGCCGGCCGCTATATGCAGGAGTACCGCGAGATTCGCCAGTTCCACACTCTGGTGGAAATCTGCAAGCAGCCGGAGCTGGCTGCCGAGGTCACCATTACCGCCGCCGAGAAGCTGGGCGTGGACGCGGCCATCATCTTCGCCGACCTTCTGCTGCCGCTGGAGCCGATGGGCCTGGACTTCGAGTTCCAGGCCGGCGAGGGTCCGCTGGTGCACCGCCCGGTTCGCACCGCGGACGACGTGCGCGCCCTCCGCACCGATCGCGTCGCCGAGCTGGCTTACGTGGCGCGAGCCATCGAGAAGGTGGCCGCGCATTTTCAGGATCGATTGGGAATTATCGGCTTCTGCGGCGCGCCCTACACGCTGGCCAGCTACATGATCGAAGGCGGCGGCTCGAAGAACTACATTCACACCAAGCAGATGATGTACGCGGAGCCCACTGCGTGGCGCAGCCTTTTGGACAAGATCGTGCTGGTACTAGAAGAGTACTGCCGCCTGCAGGTCGAGGCCGGGGCCGACGTCATCCAGATCTTCGACAGTTGGGTGGGCTCGCTCGGCCTGTCCGACTATCGCGAGTACGCCTTCGAGGCCGCCCAGCGCCTGGTTCAATCCGTCCAGCAGATGGGCGTGCCGGTGATCTACTTTGGCGTGGAGACCGCAGGTTTGCTCACGCAGATGGCCGCCACCGGGGCCGATGTCGTCGGCCTGGACTGGCGGCAGCCGCTCGACGAGGGCTGGCGCGCCGTGGGCCACGGCCACGCCGTGCAGGGCAATCTGGACCCCATCACGCTCTTTGCGCCGCTGGAGGTTTTGGAGCGCCGCGTGGGTGAGATTCTGCGCGCCGCCAACGGCCGCCCAGGCCACATCTTCAACCTGGGCCACGGCATCGTTCCCGGAACGCCGGTCGAAAACGTGCAGGCCGTCGTCCGCATGGTCAAGGAGTTCCGGCTGGAGCAGAAAACGGAATAGGTTTCAGACCGTGTGAATTGGTAATGGTTCCAGATCAAATGCGGGCGTGGACGCCCGCACAACAGCCGGCCTGGAGACCGGCGCTACAATTCGGCCATTATCAATTCATGCGGCCGCGGTACTAGAGGCCCAGGCCTGTCGCCATTTTGAAGGGGATGGGGGACAAGTTTCAGCTCGCACATATAGGGAGGGAAACCTCGAACCTCTTTTCTTGAGGAGTTAGTCCATGGTGAAACAGGCCGTCCTTTTACTGGCCCACGGCACTCCCGAAACCGTCGCGCAGATTCCCGAGTACCTCCGCAATGTAACCGGCGGACGGCCGCTTCCGCCCGCGGCCGTCGAGGAGATTCAGCGCCGCTACGCGCTGATCGGCCACAGTCCGCTCACGGAGATCACCTTTGCACAGGCTCGCCTGGTGGAGGCCGAACTTGCCTCGGCAGCTCAAACCCACGGCGGCGAGCCCGTCCGGGTTTACGTGGGAATGCGCAACTGGCGGCCCTGCATCGCCGATGTGCTCCAGCAGATGCGCGCTGACTGCGTCGAAGAGGCCGCGGTCCTTTGCCTTGCGCCGCAAAACTCGCGCGCCAGCGTGGGCCTTTACCGCCGCGCCCTGCAAACGGAGGCTGACGCTCCGGCGGCCGCGCAAACCGCCTCTGAATCCGCCGCCGGGGCTTTCATTGAGGCCGACGGCCTGCGCCTTGACTTTACCGAGAGCTGGGCCGAGCATCCGCTTCTGATCGAGGCCTTTGCCGAGCGGCTGCGCCCGGCCTGGACTCGCCTCGGCGCGGAGGCGGGAGCGCCCGTCCCGGTGCTCTTCACGGCGCACAGCGTCCCCAGACGGAGCATCGAAGCCTCTGCCAGCCAACCCGCCGACTCCTACGCCGAAGAGGCCCGCGGTACAGCGGCGCTGGTGGCCGCGCGCGTTCCTGAGATTCTGCATTGGTGGTTAGCCTTCCAGAGCCAGGGCGCCAGCGGTGAATCCTGGCTCGGTCCCACCGTCGAAGAAACGCTCGAATCCATCGCCGCCTCCGGCGCCCAGGCTGTTCTGCTCCAGCCCATCGGCTTCCTCTCCGACCACGTCGAAATCCTCTACGACGTGGACATTCACTTCCGCAAGTTTGCCGCCCGGCTGAATCTGCGCCTGGAGCGGCCGGAATCGCTGAACGCCTCTGCCACTCTCGCCCGTGCGATTGCAGATCTGGCCCGGCAGGGCTTGGAGCGGCTCGCCAGCCGTCGGCCACTTTGAGGCCTCACCCAAAAGCCGTTTTGGGGGAAGAGTGCGGGCTTCATTGGCTGCGAAAAATGCCTTCGGCGTGAGTTTTTACGGCTCTGAATCCCTTTTTCCGCAACCGAGGCAGCCCCCGTCCTTTCTTTTGCCGCCGCAACGAAGATGCGCCCGCCCTGGAACCGGCCCAGCGCCGCTTCCGCGCCTTTGGGGCCCCATGTGCGACAATCCTCAACAGACTGCCTTTTCCCTATGAGACCTGCTCGTCTCCTTTCGTTGTGCGCTGTTGGATTGGTTCTGGCCACGGTTTCGGTTTGGACGCAGCCGCCGTCTCCGGCCGGGCCCAAGAGCCTCTCCTCTGTTCCGCTGGTGCTGGCTGGCGGCACAGTGGTGGACGTGACCAACTGGGGCCGCTCGGCGAACGACCTCAGGGACGCCGTCGTCGTCATGCGCGACGGCCGCATCACCGACGTCGGCTCGCGCATGGCGGTCTCCATTCCCAAGGGCGCGCGGGTCATCGACTGCACCGGCAAATTCCTCATTCCGGGCCTCATCGACGGCTTTGCCGGCATGAACTCCCAGGGCCAGGCCAATGCCAACCTTTACATGGGCGTCACCACGGTGGTCGCCGTCAGCGACGCACACCGCGGCTGGGTAGATTTTTCCGCCTCGCCCAGTCCCCACCTCTACCTGCTGGACTCGGTCGGCTCGACCAGCAACTGGAGCCATTTGGCCAGCCGCCCCGAGTGGGCTCTCAAGCTTCGGGAGGGAGCCCATCCGGCCGAGCTGAGCCCCGACGTCACCCTCCGCCAACTCACCGAGACCGCCCGGCTGGGAACGCGCGCCATCCTGCTGGGCCGCGACGTCACCGCCGCCAATGTCCAGTGGATCATCGCCCGCGCCCACCAGTTGGGCCTGGCTACATATGGTGAGTTCGTCTCCACTCCTTACAAAGTGGGCGTCGAGGCCGGCGTGGACGCGCTGCCGCGCATGGACCGCTACGACCTGGGCGTCATTCCCGACGAACTCGAACAGCCGCTAGTCGAGGACTCCGCGGGCGCGGCCGCCGCCACCGCCTACGACTACGCCGAACGCCTGCCGTCCACTGATCTGCATCTGCGCGCCTACGCTCGCCTCCTGGCCGCCCATCACGCCGCACTGATGCCCGCCTTCAGCCTCCACTACGCCGAGTTGCCCGGCCATCGCAACCTCTGGAAGGAGCCGGTCGCCGCGCTGCTCGATCCCGCCCGCGTCTTCGAACCCACCGATCGCGCCACTGGCGAAATGATCTACCCGCTCCCGCCCTGGACCCGCCGCCTACCCGCCGCCACCCTGCACTGGATGGAAGAGAGCCAGCGCAAAAAGGCCGAACAGTCCGCGCTGCGGCTCTGGCAGATCAACAAAACCATTTTTTACGCTCATCCCCACTACCTGGCCGCCTCCGGTGCGCCGGTCTACGGCTCCCTGCCCGGCATTTCCATGCACACCGAACTGGAACTGCTGGTCCGACTGGGGCTTTCGCCGCGCGAGGCCCTGGCCGCGGCCACCAACAACTACAGCCTGCAGTTTGGCTGGAATGAGCTGGGCCAGATCGCTCCCGGCCGCCGCGCCGATATTCTCCTCCTCGACGCCGACCCCACCCGGAACATCTGGAATGCCCGCCGCATCGCCGGACTCATCCTGAACGGAAATCCGCTCGACCGAGAAAAACTGCTGAATTCAAGGCACTGAAGCCTGTAAGGGGTAGTTTTTCCGCCCCGGCGCACGGTCGCACCTGACTCTTCGAGAGTTGCCACCCCGTCCCACGGCGAGCGAAACCCTCGCGTATCGGTTAACGTTAATAGAGGCAGGAGTGTGACATTTTCCCCCGAAAATCATGAATGAAGCTCTCCCCCAGTTCGCTCCGCGGCGCCACGCGCACAACCGGTGGCTGCTGCTCATCGCCGCCTACAAGCTGATCCAGTCGCTGCTGTTTGCGGCCATCGGCGTTGGCGCGCTGCGTTTGCTGCACCAGGACGCCGGCGATCTGCTCGCCCAACTGGCCGACCACCTGCGCTTCAACCCCGAGTCGCGCTTCGTCAACTTCATCCTCGACGAGGCCTCCCTGCTCAACGATCCGCTGCTGATGCGCATCGGCGCGGCCGCCTTTTGCTACGCGGGCGTGGGAATACTCGAGGGAATTGGCCTCTATCTGGAAAAGGCCTGGGGCGAGTACCTGACACTGGTCATCACGGCCTCGTTTTTGCCCTGGGAGGTCATCAAGGTGGTGCACCGCGTGACGTGGATCAGGTCCGGCCTGCTCGTGGCCAACGTGCTGGTCTTCCTTTATCTATTGAAACTGGTGGTGGAGCGCGGCAGGCGAATTAGCCTCCATGATGGCATTCAGCAGGATAGTAGCCAGCCGGAGGCATAAAGCCGGGTTTGGGCGGAAAGAAGCGGACGGGGTTCGCTATTTTCGCTTTTTGTTCACTACCACAAGCTGCCGCTCCTGTCCAGGCCAAGAATCAAAGTAGTCAACACTATATCTTGCGGTCGAATCCCAATTCGGTCTATTAGTCGAATTTCTTACCGGCACCGCTCTTCATTTTTATAACAAATCGATTTTCCTCTTGGCTAGAGCGGAAATCGGGGATACTATCGTTTTGTGAGTGGCCAAAAGTGGCCAAAAGTGTTTTGTTGTGGAGTTCATCGGCGGCCTTCAACCAAAGTCTAGCCGATTTTTTTCCCCCCTTCACAATAATTGGCGGCCACAAGGCTGGGGAATCAGCCAAGACAACCGGAAACGGCGGCAAGGGACAAAAACAGCGGTAAGGGAAGAATCGCGGCGGCGAATCTGGAAGAGGCCGCGAAGGGTAGGCGGGCATGGCGGTATTCCGTGGAAATCATCCGGCGAAGGTGGACCCCAAGGGGCGGCTGAAGCTCCCCTCCGGGTTCAAGGAGCTGCTGGACGAAGCGGGGATTGCCCAGTTCTACATCACCTCGACCGACGGCCAGAAGGCCGAGATCTGGCCCCTGCCGGAGTGGGAGAAGCAAGAAGAGCTGCTGGCCGAATCCAGCACCATGGACGACGCGGTGGAGAAGTACTTGAACCTGACCAGCTACTACGGCCAGCAGGTGGAGATGGACAAAGAGGGCCGGGTCTTGCTGCCGCAGATTCTGCGCGGAAAGGCCAGCCTGAACGCCGAGGTTGCCGTACTCGGAAAGCTGCACTACCTGGAGGTTCATAACCTCGAGGTCATCGAGCAGAGTGTGTCGGCCAACGCCCTTACGGCTGAGGATCGCCAATCGCTGGCGGCGACTCTCAAGCGGCGGAGTTGAACGGAATGGCCCCCCAGGGGGAGCGCATGAAGAGATCGACGGAACGTCATGCGCCAGTTCTTTTTCAAGAAGCGATCGATTTTCTCCGGGTGCAAGCCGGCTCGACCGTTGTGGATTGCACGCTGGGTCTGGCCGGGCACTCCGCCGGAATCGCCAGGCTGCTTGGGCCGCGGGGCCATCTGATCGGGTTTGACCGCGATCCCCAGGCGCTGGCGCTGGCCAGGGAGAAGCTGAATGAAGTTTGCGCCGAGTTAGGCGGGCAAGCTCCGAAGATCACCCTGATCGGCGAGGCCTTCAGCTCGATTACGCAGCACTTGCCGCCCGGCTCGGTGGATGGACTGCTGGCCGACTTTGGCGTCAGCAGCCTGCAACTGAACGAGGCGGAGAGAGGTTTCAGTTTTATGGCGGATGGGCCGCTGGATATGCGCATGGACACGCGCTCCGGCCCAACCGCCGCACAGGTGGTGAATGAGGCGAGCGAGCGAGAGCTGGCGGACCTGATTTACGAATACGGAGAGGAAGGAGGGTCGCGGAGAATCGCCAGAGCCATTGTGCGCGGGCGGCCGGTGACAACCACGGGGCAGTTAGCCCGCATTGTCGCCCCAGCCGCCCGGCCAATGAATCCGGGGCACATTCATCCGGCGACAAAAACCTTTCAGGCTCTTCGCATTTATGTGAATCGCGAGCTGGATGAGATTCGAGCTCTGCTGGAGGCCGCACCGAAATTGCTCAAGCCCTCCGCCAGACTGGTCGTCATCAGCTTCCATTCGCTGGAAGATCGCATCGCCAAGGACAGCCTGCGCGAAGGCGCGCGGCAGGGAATTTGGGAGATTCTCACCAAGAAGCCGGTCACGGCCAGTGAGGAAGAGATTGAGCGCAACCCGCGCTCACGCAGCGCGAAGCTGAGGGCGGCGGAGAAGAAAGCTTCTAGCCTCTAGCTATTAGCTTGGCTGCGCGGGCAATGAGCATTTGCAAGGAAGTAATGGAAATTTCATCGGTGGAATGAAGAAGCTATTAGGTGGGCAGAACGGGCTAGGAGCTAGGGAGGGATCCATGGCGGCATGCACAACAACTTACTACGAAGCGGGCAGAAGCTGGAGCGCGCGCGTGGACGAGCGCAATGCCGGGCTATTGGCCCAGCAGAAGCTGCGGCGGCGGGGCGTGCGGACTCCGGAGTTCTATTTTCCCAAGCGCTTTGACAATAGCCGCCTGGTCAAGGCTCCCGATCCGGTGCGCGCCCGCGAGATGCGCCTGTTTTCGGCGGCGATCACCATTCTTTTCACTCTGACCATGGTCTACGGTCTGCAGCACTTCAGCGCCATCGAGAGCGGCTACCGGATCGAGTCGGAAAAGCAGGTTCGCGAGCAGTTGCGCGAGGAGAACCGCCAGTTGCGCCTCTCGGAGGCGCAGCTTACGCAACCGGATCGGATTGACGTGGAGGCCCGCAAACTGGGCTTGGCCGAACCCGCGCCGGGCCAGATGGTTCACCCCAACGCCGGACCCGATGTCTCCGCGCCGACCCTTGCGCAGGTCTCGCCTCCGGCGGCGCTGGCGGCGCAATAGTCAGAGGAACCAGGAGCTTATAAGCTCCTAGCTTTGGAGTGTGGGCAAGAAGGCTATGGGCTTGCACGGGCAGTATTATAAGCCAGGAGTTGAGGGCGAGTTACAAGCTGAATGAGGCTGGAAGCTAGGCCGTGTTCACGCTACTTGGCTGAAAACCATCTTTTCGGTTATGGGAGGGAGCAGGGGCCTTCAGGCCCCTGGATACTGCGACATAAGGAGGTGCCTTTAGGCACGGTCCCTATTCTTCGCAGCCTATTTAGCCACGCGAGTGGTAAACAAGAGGCCCGCGGCTAAAGCCGATCATTTGTAAGCCTGCATTCAGGGGCCTGAAGGCCCCTGCTCCCTCCGGCGGGAAGCAATCGTAGGGAGATCCCATCATTCCCTGGTAGTGTGAACACGCTCTAGCTAACAGCTAGAAGCTGGGAACTGGGAGCCAGGAGCTGAAAGCTATAAACTGGAAGCTGTCCGTTCAACTCCCCGGAGCAATTCCTCCATGCAGGCAAATCTTCGACCCAGCCGGAACCGCAACCTCGCGCCACGCGCCATGCCCTTGAAGCTGGCGCGCTTCTGGCTCATCTGCCTGTTTTTTCTGGTCTGGGCGATTCTGATCGCCCTTCGCCTCTTCTGGCTGCAGGTGGTGCGCCACAAGGAGTATGTCGAGCGCGCCGAAAAGCAGCAGCAGCGAGCCTTCGAAGTGGATCCGCGCCGCGGCGTGCTCTATGACCGCAACCTGCACGAGCTGGCCATGACCGTGCAGGTGGATTCGATCTTCGCCGTTCCCAGCGAGATTGGCGACAAGCAGGCGGCGGCTCACGCCCTGGCCGCGATTGTCCACACCGACCCCAACGACGCCCAGACCACCGAAGAGCAGATCGCCGCCCGGCTGAACGCCGGAAAGGACTTCGTCTGGATCGCCCGCCGCGTCAGTGGAACGGTTTCGGCCAGCGTCAAGGAACTCCTCAAAGAACGCTCTCTCAAAGGAATCTACTTCCGCCAGGAGCCGCAGCGCTTCTATCCGGGCAATGAAATCGCCGCGCAGGTGCTGGGCTACGTGGGGCTGGACGACAACGGCCTGGGCGGCCTGGAGCAGAAGTACGAACCCCAGTTGCATGGCGTTCCCGGCCGCATGTTCGCGGCCCTGGACGCGCGCCGTCATGTGCTCGGCTCCAGCGAGCGGGAACCGGAGCCGGGCCGGAACCTGGTGCTGACCATCGACGAGAACATTCAGTTTCTGGCCGAGCGGGCGCTGGACCACGCCATGCAGAGCACCCATGCGGACAACGGCACCGTGGTCATCCAGGACGTGCATACCGGCCAGATTCTGGCTCTGGCCGTCCGCCCCACCTTCAACCCCAATGACTTCCGCCACGCTACGCCGGTGCTGCTGCGCAACCACGCGGTCAGCGACGTCTACGAGCCGGGCTCGGTCTTCAAGCTGATCACCTATTCCACGGCCCTCGATCAGCATGTAACCACGCCCGACGACAAGATCGACTGCCAGGGCGGCGCGATCACCCTGGCGGGCCGCGTCATTCACGACGACAAGGGCGACCACTTCGGGGTCATCACGGTGCATGAGGCGCTGGAGCACTCGAGCGACGTGGCCGCTGTCAAACTGGCGCTGAAGGTCGGCCCCGACCACTTCTACCAGTACATCCGCAACTTCGGTTTCGGTCAGCGCAGCGGCATCGAACTGCCGGGCGAAACCCGCGGCCTGCTGCAGCCGGTCAACAAATGGGGCGCGTCTTCGATCGGCTCAATCGCCATGGGCCAGGAGGTGGGCGTCACGCCGCTGCAAATGGTTTCTATGGTTTCGACTATCGCCAACGGCGGCGTCTACCTGCCCCCGCGCGTTCTGATGCCCAGCCAGATGGATTCCACTGCTCCCAACCAAAAATCCGCCACACCGCAGGCGTCGCCCTTCAAACCGGGCGGCGAGCTGCCCGACCCGCTGCCTCCCGGCGCGCACCGCGTCATCTCCACCATGACCGCGGCCCAGATGCGCAAGATGATGGAGGGAGTGGTGCTCTATGGCACCGGCAGACAGGCGCAGCTCAACGGCTACAGCTCGGGCGGCAAAACCGGCACGGCGCAGAAAATCGATCCGGCTACGCATCGCTACTCGAAGACCATGCACGTGGCCTCGTTTGCCGGCATCGCCCCGGTCAACAACCCGGTCATCGCTGTGGCCGTCATCATGGACAACCCCAAGGGCTCGTACTACGGCGCCAGTGTCTCCGCCCCGGTCTTTGCCGAGGTGGCGCAGCAGGTTCTGGAGTACCTCGCCGTGCCGCACGACATCGATCTGCACCGGACACGCGCTGCGGACAACTCCGCTGTCAAGGTGGCGGAAGACGACGGCGAGCAGACCGGCGACATCAACGCTCTCTACGCCGCGGCCAACGACTTGCCCGCGGACGATCCCCTGCGCGGCGCGCCGGCCCAGCCGGTGGCCACGCCCCAACCTGCCGCCCCAGGCAAACCGCAAGGCAGCGCTCACACTCAGCCTGTAAACGCAGCCGCGGACGCCGGGGCAGCCGCTAACGCCAGGGCCAATCCGTCCACTTCTCCGGCGCGGCCCTCCACCACGGTCGTCGTCGCCGACGGAAAAACCCTGCGCGTTCCCTCGCTCACCGGCCTGCCGGTGCGCAAGGTCATCGAGCAGGCCGGCGCCGCCGGCTTCGAGGTCGAAATCACCGGCAGCGGCACGGCACGCGAACAGGCTCCCGCTCCGGGCACGATGGTTGCGCCTGGAACCAGGATTGTGGTCAAGTGCGGGCGATGAAGCCGCGTGGCGCCACTCCATGCAAACGGCCCTGCAATCTACAATGGAACCCGTGATGAACTGGATTGAATTGATTGCGGAAGTGGCGGCGGTAGGCTCCGGAGACGGCTCGGACGGGCCCGTGACCGGCGTCGAGTACGATTCGCGCAAGGTGCGGCCGGGAGCGGTTTTTGTGGCCATGAAGGGCGGCTCAACCGACGGCAACCGCTACGTCGAGAAGGCCATTGCCGCTGGCGCTTTGGGCATTATCACCGACTCCCCGCAGAAGTTCGACCACCTGCTGGTCTTCGAGCCGGGCTTGCCGGTCCTCGAGGTCGAACACGGCCGCCGCGCGCTCGCCCAGGCCTCGGCAGCCTTCTTCGGCCACCCGGAGCGCAAGCTCGCGGCCACCGGCATCACCGGCACCAATGGCAAAACTACCACCGCCTTCCTCATCGAGGAACTACTCATCGCCGCCGCCCGCAAGGCTGTGCTGGTGGGCACCATCGAGTGCCACGTGGCCGGCGAGGTGCGCCCCTCGCCGCACACCACCCCCGAATCGCGCGACCTCTTTGAGCTGATGGCCGAGGGCGTCAGCCGGGGAGCCACCGAGCTGGTGACCGAGGTCTCCAGCCACGCGCTCGACCAGGGCCGCGCGGCGGGGATCAACTTTGACGTGGCCGTCTTCACCAACCTCACGCGCGACCATCTCGACTATCACCAGACGATGGAGAATTATTTTGCCGCCAAGCGCCTGCTCTTCGATGGCACGGTTTACCCGGCGCCGCGCGTGGCCGTCGTCAACGCGCACGACCCGCGCAGCGGCGAGCTGGCCGAGGCAGCCCGCCAGGCTGGCGCCGAAGTGTGGACCTACGGAATCGGCCAAGGCGACTGGCGGGCGGCCAGTTTCACGCTCACCCCTTCCGGAGCAGTGATCGAGCTCGAAACTCCGGCTGGCGCGGCCAAAGTTGTCTCGCGGCTGGCCGGTGAGGTGAACATTCTCAACCTGCTGGCAGCCATGACCGCGGCTCACGCTCGCGGCGTGCCCTTTGCCGATCTGGTTGAATTCGTTCCCCTGCTCCAGCCCGTTCCCGGCCGCTTTCAATCCGTCAGCGCCGGCCAGCCCTTCACAGTGATCGTCGATTACGCCCACACCGACGACGCCCTGCGCAACCTGACGATTCTGGCCCGCCAGATGACGGCCCGATCCGGCGGCCGCGTTCTGACGATTTTCGGCTGCGGCGGTGACCGCGACCGCACCAAGCGGCCGAAGATGGGCCTGGCCGCTGGCAAAGGAAGCGATTTTGTGGTGGCCACCAGCGACAATCCCCGCTCCGAGGAACCGGCAGCCATTCTGGCCGAGATCGAGCCCGGATTGAAGGCCAGCGAAGTCGAATACGCTATCGAACCCGACCGCGCCGCCGCCATCCGGATGGCGCTCAAGCAGGCCGCCCCCGGCGATGTGGTTCTTCTCGCTGGCAAGGGCCACGAAAAGGAGCAGATTGTCGGCTTCACCTCGATTCCCTTCGACGACGCCGAGGTCGCGCTTTCCGCCCTGCGCGAATTGGGCTATGGTGAGGCCGCATGAGACTCACACTGGCGGAAGCGGCTATCGGGTCGGGCGCCGTGCTGGAGACGCCGGCCAGCGTGGCCAACGCCGGCGCGCTGGTGGTGGGCGGCTATTCGATTGACTCGCGCAGCGTGTCCCCCGGTGAACTCTTCTTCGCGGTGCGCGGCGAACGCCTCGACGGACACGATTTTGTGGCCGCCGCCCTGGAACGCGGAGCCGTGGCCGCGGTGGTTTCGCGCGCCCGCGTCGCCACGCTGCCCGACGCCGCGCTAGCCGCGCCACTTTTGATTACCGAGGAACCGCTCGCCGCCCTGCAGTCCCTGGCCGCGCACGTTCGCCGCCGCTGGGGCAGGCGCGTGGTGGCCGTCGCCGGTTCGGCCGGCAAGACCACCACCAAGGAGGCGATTGCCGCCGCGCTGGGCGCAAAATTCAGCGTGCTCCGCTCCGAGGGCAATCTCAACAACGGCTTCGGCCTGCCGCTGCAACTGCTGCGCCTGGAGCCGGGGCACGAGATGGCGGTCGTCGAAATGGGCATGAACCACCCCGGCGAGATTGCCGCGCTGGCCCGCATCGCCGCGCCCGACTGGGGCGTGGTAACCAACGTGGGCACGGCGCACATCGAGAACTTCGCCGACGGCCAGGACGGCATCGCCCGCGCAAAATTCGAGCTGGTGGACGCGCTGCCCTCGACCGGCGTCGCCTTCCTCAACTGCGACGACCCCTACGTCTCGCAGTTTGGCCGCAATTTTCCCGGCCGCGTCGTCTACTTCGGCTCCGGCCCCTGCGCCGATCCCCAGCTGCTCGAAGCGGTTGAAGATCTGGCCGGATTGCACGTGCGCTTTCGCGCCGGGGAGCGCGAGGGCCAATTTACGCTTCAACTGCTGGGAGCTCACAATGCGTTGAACGCCCTGGCCGGTCTGGCGGTCGCACTCGAAGCGGGAGTCGCTCTGGAAGCCGTCGCCGCCGCTCTCCAATCGCTCACCTCCGGCGACAAGCGCGGCCAGGTAATCGAAATCAACGGCGCAACCATTCTGAACGACTGCTACAACTCGAATCCCGAGGCGTTGCGTTCGATGATCCGCACCCTGGCCACGCGCCCGGCTCGCCGCCGGATTCTGGTGGCCGGCGAGATGCTCGAAATGGGCGAACACGGCCCCGCGCTGCACGCCGCCTGCGGACGCGCCGCCGCCGAAGCCGGCCTCGATCTAGTTGTGGGAGTCCAGGGCAACGCCGAGCACTTGGCCTCCGCCGCCTGCGCGGGAGGGGTCGCCGCACTCTTTTTACCCGACGCTGAGGCCGCCGGAGGCTGGCTCAAGCAAAATCTCCAGCCCTGCGACGTTGTTCTGGTGAAAGGCTCGCGCGGCGTTCACCTCGAACGGGCCATCGAGGCTCTTGCACGGCAATCCGGAACCCGATGAATCCACGCGATTCCACTGTCATTTGCGTCCCGGCCTAGTAAAATCGATTGAAACCCGCCTCGTACCGGCTCTGGAGGCCCTTTGCTTTACTGGCTGCTCTACGAAAAGCTTTTTCCGTTCTTTCACCCCTTTCGCATCTTCCGCTACCTCACCTTCCGCACCGCCTTTGCCTCCGGGACGGCGCTGCTGATTGCGCTGCTGATTGGCCCCTGGGTCATTCAGAAGCTGCGCGAGTTCCAGATCGGCCAGTACGTGCGCGACGACGGGCCGCAGTCGCACCTGAAGAAGACCGGCACGCCGACCATGGGCGGCGTACTCATTGGAATCGCCGTTTTGCTGCCCACCGTGCTCTGGTCCGACCCCGCCAATCCCTTTGTCTGGATCACCGTCTTTTCCACCCTCGCCTTTGGCGCCATCGGTTTCGCCGACGACTATATAAAAGTTGTTCAGCGGCGCAGCCTGGGCCTGACGGCGCGCACCAAGCTGTTCTACCAGGGGCTGGCCGGAGCCGCGGTGGCGATTGCGCTGGTGGCCATGGAGCAGTTCAAGCTCTTCTCCACGCAGTTGACAGTGCCTTTCGTCAAAAGCTGGCGCCCCAACCTCGAATGGCACTGGCTCGGCTCCATCCCCCACCTGGGTCTGCTGGCCTTTCTGCCCTTTGTGGTTTTTGTCATGCTGTTTTTGGCCTTATCCTCCAATGCCGTCAACCTGACCGACGGGCTGGACGGGCTGGCCATCGGCTGCACCATCATCGCCGCCGGAGCCCTGGCCGTGCTCACCTACGTCAGCGGCCACGTGGTCTTCGCCGACTACCTCGAACTCCAGCGCATGCCCCTGGTGGGCGAGCTGACCGTCTTCTGCGGCTCCATGGTCGGCGCCTCCATTGGCTTTCTCTGGTACAACGCCCATCCGGCGGAGATCTTCATGGGCGATGTCGGCTCGCTCGCCCTGGGCGGGGCCATCGGCACCGTCGCCGTCATCATCCGCCAGGAACTGCTCTTGCCCTTCATCGGCGGCATCTTCATCCTCGAAGCCGTCTCCGTCATTCTCCAGGTGGGCAGCTACAAACTCCGCAATGGGAAGCGTATCTTCAAGATGGCTCCCCTGCATCATCATTTCGAGCAATTGGGCTGGCAGGAGTCCAAGGTGATTGCCCGCTTCTGGATTGGCGCCCTGATCTTTGCGCTCTTTGCACTCACCACCCTGAAACTGCGTTAGACCAGTTTCCCGCGCGGCCCCTTCCGATGCACAATTGAAGAGGCTGTGGATTCCGTCAGACTGAGCGGCATCAGCCCGAGGTTACGCTAAATGCTGGATTTGAAAGGCAAGAAGGTTCTGGTCGTCGGACTTGGGAAGTCCGGTCTGGCGGCGGCGTTGTTTCTGCGCCGCCGCGGCGCGCTGGTTACGGTCTCTGACACGCGCTCGGCCGAGGCGCTCTCCAAGGAGATTCCCACGCTGCTTGAAGAGGGCGTCATGGTCGAGGCCGGCGGCCACGGCCTGTTGACCTTCCGCCGCCAGGATCTGATCGTGGTCAGCCCCGGCGTGCCTCTGGACACTCCCGAGCTGGTCCAGGTAAAGAGCTTCGGCCTGCCGGTCATCGGCGAACTGGAGCTGGCCGCGCGCTTCCTCAAGGGCAAAACCATCGCCGTCACCGGCTCCAACGGCAAAACCACCACCACCACGCTGCTGGGCGAAATTCTTGCCGCTGGCGGCCTGCCCACGCTGGTCGGCGGCAACATCGGCCTCCCGGTGGTAGCGCTGATTGACCAAAGCACGGACGAAAGCTGGTCGGTCATCGAGGTCTCCAGCTTCCAGCTTGAAACCACCGACGAATTTCACCCCACCATCGCCGTCATTCTCAACATTACCCCCGACCACCTGGACCGTCATGGCAGCTTTGAAAACTATTGCGCCGCCAAGGAGCGCGTCTTTGCCCGCCAGACCGCCGGGGATTGGCTGGTGCTCAACGCCGACAACGCTCCCTGCGTCGCCGCCGCCAGCCGCGCGGCCGCCAAGGTCTACTGGTTCTCCGCCGAGCACCCGGTTCCGCAAGGGGCCTGGCTGGAAGATGGTTTTGTGGTCTATCGCCCGGCTGCCGATGCGCCGATCGAAAAAATAATGCCGCTGAGTGGAATTCCCCTCAAAGGCGCGCACAACTTCGAGAATGTGCTGGCCGCCGTGGTGGCCGCGCGACTGACTGCCGTCCCAGCCGAAGCCATTCGCGGCGCCGTCGAAAACTTCAAGGCCGTCGAACATCGCCTGGAGTACGTGGCCACCCGCAACGGCGTCAAGTTCTACAACGACTCCAAGGCCACCAACGTGGACGCCACCGCCAAGGCCGTCGCCGCCTTCCCCTCCGGCATTCATCTCATCCTCGGCGGCAAGGACAAGGGCTCGCCTTACACCGTGCTGGCGCCCCTGTTGCGCGAGCGGGTGCGCGCCATCTATACCATCGGCGCGGCGGCGGCCAAGATCGAATCGCAACTGCGCGGCGTGGTTCCCATCCACTCCTCAAAAACCCTGGATGCGGCCGTCGCCGCCGCCGCCTCGGCCGCGCATTCGGGCGATGTGGTTTTGCTCGCCCCGGCCTGCTCCAGCTACGACCAGTTTGAAAACTACGAGCAGCGCGGGCACGCCTTCAAGCAGCTCGTTCAAGAATTGCGAGGCTGAGCGAAATGGCGAAACGCATCGGTGGAGACAAGTGGCTCTTTTTCGTCACTTTGCTGCTGGTTGTGGTAGGGCTGGCGATGGTCTTCTCCGCTTCGGCTGTCGTGGCCGAGGCGCGCTACCACTCTCCCTACGCCTTTGTCGGCAAGCAGGCCCTCTGGGCCCTGGCCGGCGTGCTGGCTCTCTTTCTGCTCTCGCACGTCGATTACTCCCTCTATAAATCCCCGCGCTTCATCTACACCTCCCTCTGCGTCACCACCTTCCTGCTGGTGCTGGTCTTTCTCATGCCCGGCTCGCATCACACCCACCGCTGGATTCGCTTCGGCAATTTCTTCACCTTCGAGCCCTCGGAGATAGCGAAACCCGTGCTGGTTCTCTTCCTGGCCTGGTTTCTCCACACCCGGCTCGGCCAGATGCGCGACTGGAAGAATACCCTGCTGCGCGCCGCCCTCATCCCGCTGGTTTTTGTCGTCCTCGTCGTCCGCCAGCCCGACCTGGGCACCGCGCTGGTGCTGGCCGGCGTCACCGCCATGATGCTCTTCCTGGCTGGCATGGAGTGGAAGTACCTGGTCGCCGGCCTCTGCGCCACGCTGCCCGTTCTGGGCGCACTGCTCTTTTGGGTCTCCTGGCGCCGCCAGCGCATGCTGGTCTTCCTCCATCCCGACAGCGACCCGCAGCACTTCGGCTTCAACATCAACCAGTCGCTGATCGCCGTAGGCACCGGCGGCCTGACCGGCCGCGGCTACATGGAGGGCGTGCAGAAGCTCTTCTTCCTGCCCGAGGCCCACACCGACTTCATCTTCGCCAACATCGCCGAAGAACTGGGCCTCATCGGCTCCCTCGCCATTCTGCTGCTCTTTGCGGCCTTCGGCTACCGAGGCCTGCGCGTCGCCTTCCGCTCGCAGGATCCCTTTGCCCGCCTGGCGGCCTTCGGCATCACCACCGCCGTCGTCCTGCAGGCCTTCTTCAACATCAGCGTCGTGCTCTCGCTCCTGCCCACCAAGGGCATTCCGCTGCCCCTGATCTCCTCGGGCGGAACCTCGGTCTTCGTCACGCTGGCCTCGATCGGCGTGCTGCTCAACATCAGCAGAAAGGCGGACTGATGGCCCTCTTTAGAGCATTTTCGGAAATTGTGTAGACCTGGATTGCATTGGTATCCCACCCATTTCCGCAACAAACGCGGAAATGGATGGGGCACGGGAGTCTACAGTAAAAGCGAAAATGCTTTAATGGTCCTCTTTATTTGTCCGAAAATGGACTGCCGCAGCAAGCTGTCGTCGAGGGCCGCTAACTCGCCAACCTGCCTTTCCCGCGAAGCGGGGCTAACTTGCTGCTTCCAAAATCGTCTCAAATGAGAGGTATTAACTTGTCAAATCTGCGCATACTCATCGCCGGCGGCGGCACCGGCGGTCATATTATTCCGGCATTGGCCGTGGCCCGCGAACTGGTTGCCCGCCACGCGGCCGAGGTGCTGTTCATCGGCACGGCGCGGGGCATGGAGATGCGCCTGGTCCCCGAGGCTGGCTTCAATCTGCGCCTGGTCAATGTCGGCCAGCTCAAGAACGTCAGCTTGCTCACCCGCCTGCGCACCCTCACCGACCTGCCCCGCGCCATCTTCACCTGCCAGCGGCTGATCCGCGAGTTCAACCCCGGCGTGGTCTTCGGCGTGGGCGGTTACGCCTCCGGCCCGGCAATGGCCTCGGCCCTGCTGCTCGGAATTCCCTCCATGGCCTTCGAGCCCAACGCCGTTCCGGGCCTGGCCAACCGCCTGGTGGGCAAGCGCGTGCAGGCCGCCGCCGTCAACTTTCAGTCGGCAGCGCGCTGGTTCCGGAACGCCGAGGTTACCGGCATTCCCGTTCGCCCGGAGTTTTTCGCCCTCGCCGCTCCCCCCGCCGGCGCCGCGCCGCACCTGCTGGTCTTCGGCGGCTCGCAGGGCGCGCGCATCTTCAATTCTGTCCTGCCCCAGATCATTTCCGGGCTGCTGGATGCAGTCCCCGGACTCACCGTTCTCCACCAGAGCGGGGCGCGCCACTTCGAGCAGACCGTGGCCGCCTACGCCGCCAGCGGCGCCGATCCCGACCGTTGGGAGGTAAAGCTGTTTCTCGACGACATGCCCGCCCGTTTTGCCCAGGCCCATCTGGTTATGGCCCGCAGCGGCGCCTCCACGGTGGCCGAACTGGCGGCCGCTGGCAAGCCCGCCCTGCTGGTTCCCTTCGCCGCCGCCGCCGATGACCACCAGCGGCGCAACGCCGAGGAGATGGAGCGGGCCGGAGCGGCTGTTCTGCTTGACGAATCGGAACTAAAGATTCCCAACAAGCTGCTCGACGCTCTCACCAGCCTGCTCCAGAGCCCGGAGCGGCTGGCCGTGATGGCCGCCGCCGCCCGCACCCAGGCCCACCCCGACGCCGCCGAGCGCATCGCCAACCGCATCGCTGCCCTGGCAGAACCAGGCACTCCCGTTCCACCGCCGCAGTAAACTCTGGGTGCCCCACCCTCGCGGTTCTGAGCGAAGCGCAGCGAAGTCGAAGCGAAGTCGAAGAATCTGCGTTTTGCAATTCTTGTCGCTAGGGTGGGATAGCCCTGCAGCCCGCGCTTCCGTCTTCTACGCAATAAAAAAGGCCCGTCTGCCGAGGCAGACGAACCTTTTTTGGGGGGAAAGCCGCAAAATTTACCCGTTTCCAGCTTTAATTGCCGGTTTTTCAGATTACCGGCTTACCGGTGTTAGTGACCGCCATGGCCGCCATGGCCGCCGGCGCCGAAACCGCCGTGTCCGCCACCGCTATAGCCGTGCCCCCCGCCGCCATATCCACCGTGTCCACCGTAGCCACCGTAGCCGCCGTGGCCGCCGTAGCCACCGTGTCCCCCGTAGCCGCCGCCTCCATAGCCGCCGCGACCGTAGCCGCCACGACCACCCCAGCCGCGACCGCCCCAGCCGTGGCCCCAACCCCAGCCGTACCATGGTCCTACGCCAAGGAAGATTCCGTCGTAGAACCAGTCAGCCCCGTAGTAGCCGTAGGGAGCACAGGCGTAGGGGTAGGAGGGGTAATAGCCCCAGTCGCAGACCGGCGGCCCGTAAACCTCGGGCGCTGGCACCACCGCGGGGCCGACGCCAACCTCCACACCCACTTGGGCGTTGGCCTTGACCGCAAAGATCAGAGCCAACAGCATCGCAAACAGAACCAGGCGAATGTTTCGCATCATAACCTCCTCGTGCTGCCCAGCCCCGCTTCCTTTGGACCGGAGACTTGCTCGATTCTCAGCACTCGCCGGATTCTGGACTCCTGGTCCCAACCGGCTTCTGTCTTTTCAAACAGCATTTTCGCAACTAAGTTGCGGTCGCCGTCAAAAAACTTTCATCTGGCGGCGCGAAAAATCCTGCCACCGACCTCGGCTGGCTTCTTCCCCTCGCCGTGAGACAATGCTCTCGGCAGCCTTCCCATCCCCAACTCCTCCGCTGCCGGACAAGACTTCATGGCATTACCTTCACGCGCATTGGATCTGCTCTTCGGCCGGCCGCTGGCCACCAGCGAGGAGCGCGCCGAGCACATCGGCCCCATCGCCGGAGTTCCCATCTTCGGCCTGGACGCCCTCAGTTCCGCCGCGTACGGCCCAGAAGCCGCCCTCACTCTGCTGATTCCGCTGGGTTTAGTAGGTGTGCATTACATCGTGCCGGTGATCTTGGCGATCTTGGGGCTGCTGGCCATCGTCTACTTCAGTTACCGGCAGACCATCGACACCTATCCGCGCGGCGGCGGCTCCTACACGGTAGCCAGCCAGAACCTGGGCGAAGGCGCGGGCCTGCTGGCCGCGGCCGCCCTGATGGTCGATTACACACTCACCGCCGCCGTGGGCATTTCGGCCGGGGTGGGCGCGCTGATCTCCGCCACTCCCGGCTTGCAGCCCTACACCTTGCAATTGTGCCTGGCGGTGCTGGCCATCCTGACCGTGATCAATATGCGCGGCGTCCACGATACCGGCGTGGCCTTCCTGATTCCCACCTACCTATTCACGGGAACGCTCTTGATTGTCATCGCAGCCGGCCTCTGGCAGGTGCTGCACAGCGGAGGCCATCCCCACCCGGCGACGGCGCTGCCCCCGCTGCCGGCGGCCACCGCCGCGGTCAGCCTGTGGCTGCTGATGAAGGTCTTTTCTTCCGGTTGCACGGCCATGACCGGCGTGGAGGCGGTGAGCAACGGCGTAATGGCCTTCCGCGACGATACGCGCAGGAACGCCAAGATCACGCTGACCATCATCATCGTCCTGCTGGCGGTGCTGCTGTCCGGCATTGCGTTCCTGTGCAGCGCCTACGGCATCGCCGCCACCAACCCCAACGGACCCGGCTACGAGAGCGTGCTCTCGATGCTGACGCGCGCGGTGATGGGCCATGGAGCCTTCTATTACGTCACCATCGGCTCGGTCTTGCTGGTGCTGGCGCTCTCGGCCAACACCGCCTTTGCCGATTTTCCGCGGCTCACCCGCATCATCGCCCTCGACGACTATATGCCCCACGTCTTTCTGCTGCGCGGACGCCGGCTGCTCTACTCCTGGGGAATCTACGTCCTGGTGGCGCTCACCGCGCTGCTGCTGGTCGCCTTTGGCGGCGTCACCGATCGGCTGATTCCGCTTTACGCCATCGGCGCCTTCCTGGCCTTCACGCTCTCGCAGGCCGGCATGGTGATGCACTGGAAGCGCCAGGGCAAGGCCCGGCTGCGCATCTTCGTCAACGGCCTGGGCGCGGTGGCCACGGGCATCACCACCCTGGTGGTGCTGGTGGCCAAATTCGCCGCAGGCGCCTGGATCACCGCGCTGTTGATTGCGGCCATGATCCTGCTGATGCGCGCCGTCAAGCGCCACTACAGCCGCGTGGAGCGCGAGACGGACCTCGACCAGCCCATCGTGCCTGCCGAGGTCACCCAGCCCATCGTGGTGCTGCCCATCGACCGTTGGAGCCGCATTACCGAGAGGGCCCTCACCTTTGCGCTGGGTATGTCGAACGATATTCGCTGCCTGCACATACAGACCGGCGAGGAGCCGGATTCGATCAGCCAGGATTGGGAAAAAGACGTGGCCGCCCCACTGCGCGCGGCCGGCAAGTGCGTTCCCAGGCTTGAGATTCTGCAATCGCCCTTCCGCTACGTCCTGACCCCGGTGGTCGATTACGTTCTGGAGACGGAACTGGAGTCCAGTTCCCGCAAGGTCTGCGTGCTGGTGCCGGAGCTGGTGGTGCGCCACTGGTGGGAGAATCTGCTGCACAACCGCCGCGCGGATATGCTGAAGGTCATCCTGCTCCTGCACGGCAACCGGCGCATCGTGGTGATCAACATTCCCTGGTACCTGGAACGGGATTAAGGGGCGGTCAGCGGCCCAGCAAATCCTTGGCCTTCTGCAAAAGAACGTCGCGGCTCACGCCGGAGATGGTGTTGGTGAGCGGAAGGCGCTTGGGGCAGACCTCGACGCAGTTTTGCGCGAAGCCGCACTCCTGAATGCCGCCGTCGCCGGACAGGGCGCGCAACCGCTCTTCCTTCAGAACCCTGCCGGTGGGGTGGTTATTGAAGAGCTTGACCTGGGCGATGGTGGCCGCGCCCACAAAGCCCGTGGCCTCGTTGAACTGCGGGCAAGCCTCCATACAGCAGGTGCAACTGATGCAATTCGAGAGCGGGTAGCTTACCTCCTGCTCTTGCGGGAAGACGCGCGGGCCGGGGCCCAGGTCGTAGGTGCCGTCGATGGGAACCCAGGCCTTGACCGCCTTCAGATTCTCGAACAGAACCGACCGGTCCACCTGCAGGTCGCGGACCAGCGGGAACTTGCTGAGCGGCTCGACGCGGATGGGCTGGTCGAGATCGTCCACCAGTGCCGAGCAGGCCATCCGCGCTTTGCCGTTGATGCGCATCGCGCAGGAGCCGCAGATCTCCTCCAGGCAATTCGAGTCGTAGGTGACCGGGGTGGTCTGGCAGCCGTGGGAGGTGACCGGGTTGCCGGCGATCTCCATCAGCGCGGAGGTGACGTTCATGCCCGCGCGCCACGCCAACTCAAAGCTCTCCCAGACGGCGGGAGCATCGGGGCTGGCCTGGCGCTTGATTTCAAATTGCACAGTCTTGGTTGCCATTGTCAGTCTCCTTTGCTCAGTGGGCCGCGTCGTAGCTGCGCGGGCGCGGCGGGATGAACCCGGTGTCCACCTCTTCAAACTCGAAGCGCGGGCCTTCGGGCGAGCCGGTGAAGCTGGCCTTGGTGGTTTTCAGGAACCGCTCGTCGTCGCGCTCGGGGAAATCGGGCTTGTAATGCGAGCCGCGCGACTCATCGCGCAGAATCGCTCCCTGCACGATCACGCGGGCCAGCTCGAGCATGTTCTTCAACTGGCGCGCAAAAGCGAAGCTGGTGTTGGCCCACTGGCTTTTGTCGCTCAGATTGACGTTTTTGTAGCGTTCCATCAGCTCGACGATCTTCTCGTCGGCCTGCCGCAGGTTTTTGTTGTAGCGGATCACGGTGGCGTTCTCGGTCATTGTCTGGCCCAGCTCGCGCCACAGCTTGAAGGGATTTTCCGTGCCCGCGTTCTGGAGCAGCCCTGAGTTGATCCCGGCTTGGCGCGCCAACTCCGCCGCGTGGCCGCCGTCGCCCTCGGTCGCTGGCAGGCTGCTGGCGTACTCCAGCGCATTCGGCCCGGCCAGAAATCCCGCGAAGATGCAGCTGAGCAGCGAGTTGGCGCCCAGGCGGTTGGCGCCGTGGTACTGGTAGTCGCACTCGCCGACGGCGAAGAGGCCCGGAATGTTCGTCATTTGTCCGAAATCCACCCACAGGCCGCCCATCGTGTAGTGCATTCCGGGGAAGATCTTCATGGGAATGTCGCGCGGGTCGTCGCCCACAAACTTCTGGTAAATGTCGAGGATCCCCTCCAACTTCCGGTCGAGCGTGGCGCGGTCGATGTGGGTCAGGTCGAGGTAGACCATCGGCTGGCCGTCGATGCCCAGGCCCTCCTCGTAAACCACCTTGTGAATGGCGCGGGTGGCGATGTCGCGCGGCACCAGGTTGCCGTACTTTGGGTACCACTCCTCGAGAAAATAAAAGCGCTCGGCTTCAGGGATTTGCTTGATGGGCCGCTTGTCGCCGGGAGTGCGGGGAACCCAGACGCGGCCGCCCTCGCCGCGCGCCGACTCCGACATCAGGCGCAGTTTGTCCTCCCCGGGGATGGTGGTGGGGTGAACCTGAATGAGTTCGCCGTTGGCGTAGGATGCGCCCTGCTGGAAGACGGCCGATTGCGCCGAGCCGGTGCAGACCACCGAGTTAGTGCTCTTGCCGAAGATGGCCCCGATGCCTCCTGTTGCCAGAATCACGGCCTCCGACGCAAAAGAACGGAGTTCCATGGTGCGCAGGTCCAGAGCGGTGATGCCGCGCGCCTGGCCCTTGGAGTCGATGACAGCGGAAAGGAACTCCCAGCCCTCGTACTTTTTGACCTTGCCTTCGGATTCGAAGCGGCGGACCTGCTCGTCCAGGGCGTAAAGCAACTGCTGCCCGGTGGTGGCCCCGGCAAAGGCCGTGCGATTGTAGAGCGTGCCACCAAAGCGGCGGAAATCGAGCAGCCCCTCGGGGGTGCGGTTGAAGGGCACGCCCATGCGGTCCAGCAGGTCGATGATCGCCGGGGCGGCCTCGCACATCGCCTTGACCGGCGTCTGATTGGCCAGAAAATCGCCGCCGTAGATGGTGTCGTCGAAGTGCTTCCAGGTGGTGTCGCCCTCGCCCTTGAGGTTTTTGGCGGCGTTGATGCCACCCTGCGCGCAGACCGAGTGCGAACGCTTGACCGGGACAATCGAAAACAGGTCAACCGAACCGCCAGCTTCGGCGATCTTGATGACCGCGGCCAGTCCCGCCAGCCCTCCGCCAACCACGATGATTCTGGGTGCTGCCATGTGTTCCCTTTCTGTAAGTTGCTAGCTTTTAGCTCTTAGCTTTTTGCTGAGAAAAAGCGGCCAGTCGCTACTTGGAAAAAGCTAGCAGCTAGAAGCTAGAAGCTAGCGGCTGTCCCATGAATGCCCAAATGCTCGCCAGGCCCAGAATCGCCAGCCCCAGCCCCAAGGCGGCGCAGACGACGCCGAAGCGCTTGCGGGCCGTCGCGCCGGGGGTAATGCCCCATTTGGCAGCGAAGAGCCAGATGCCGTAGGAAAAGTGCCAGCAGATGGCGATCATGGCGACGATGTAAACCGCCAGCATCCAGGGGTTGGCCAGCTCCTGCTGCACCTTGGCAAAGGCCGCGTAGGGGTGCTCGGGCAGGCTAACGCCCATGAAGCGCTGGCGGACGACGTGCTGCCCGAGGTAGAGAATGGCGATCAGGCCCGTGCAGCGCTGGGCACCGTAGAGCCAGTTCCCTGCCCAGGGGTAGTCGATGATGTTCGAGCGGCCGCGCAGCCAGATCCAGAGGCCATAGAAACCGTGAAAGAGGAGGGGCAGGAAGATGAAGGCCCACTCCAGCAGGCGCACCAGCGGCAGGCTGTTGAGAAACTGCACCTGAGCCCCGTAGGCGGCCGGCCCCTTGAGCGCCTCGTAGTTCGAGAGCAGGTGCTCCATCAGAAATGCGCCCAGGGGAACAATGCCCGTGAGCGAATGCAGCTTGCGGCAAAAAAAGGAAATTCCCTCGCCGGCGCGCAGCGGCTGAACGCCGCTACGAACAGTGGGGCGAACGGCAGGCGCGGCGGTGGGTTCGGCAGTTGCCATGATGGTGTTGGCTCCTAATAGGCTTTGGTTTTTTCAGGCTCAGTCGCCGGCCCTGGCGGCTGGAAGTGAATGAACCGCGGTAATCCCCATTATTTCATGCGCGCGATTGGCGCCCGGGCCGCACCCGTTAAGCCGCTCCGTAAAATCGAGTTTTGGATGAGTTCCGCGGGAGATTCAGAGGCCCAGCTTGGGCAGCAGCTCCTGAATGGCGCGGCCGCGGTGGCTGAGCGTGTGCTTGGTTTCCAGATCGATTTCGGCCATGGTGAGTTGCAGCGCGGGCAGGTAAAAAAGCGGGTCGTAGCCGAAGCCGCCCGTGCCGCGCGGGGCTCCCAGAATCAGCCCCCCGACCTCGCCCTCGGCGGTGTGCAGAATTTCGCCGTTGCGGGCCACCGCCAGCACCGAGCGGTAGCGCGCCGTGCGCCGGCAAGGAGGAACGCCAACCAACCGTTGCAGGAGCACAATGTTGTTCCACACGTCGGTGTTGTCGTTGGCGTCGGGCGAATCGGTCAGGCCAGAGTCGGCGGCAAAGCGGGCCGAACGCACGCCGGGAGCGCCGCCGAGAGCGTCCACCTCCAGGCCGGAGTCGTCGGCTAAAATCAGTTCGCTGGGGGCAAAACGGGAGTAGTAAACCGCCTTCAGCCGGGCGTTTTCAGCGAAAGTCAGCCCGTTTTCCTCCGGCGCGGGGATAGTCTCGAGCCCCGGAAGAGGCTCGATGCTCAAGGCGTGTGCCTCGGCGGCGGTGCGGAAATCGCGCAGCTTGCCCTGGCTGGTGGTGGCGGCGTAAAGGCGAAGTGCCATAGGAAGAGTGTAACGGGCGGAGGCGGGGCGCTCAACAGCTTCAACCGGGCAGCGGCACTTCCGCGTCCAGTCCGGTGGCAATCAGGTCAGCGCGCAGCCGTTCGACGCTGGAGAACTCGATGGCCTGAATGCCCAGCGCCCGCGCGGCCTCGACGTTGACCCGTTTGTCATCGATGAAAAGCGTTTCTTCGGGCTCGACCCCCAGTTCGGCCAGCGTGTGGCGATAGATCGCCGCATCGGGCTTGGCGACGCCCAGTTGATAGCTCCAGACCCGCACGTCGAAGCGGTGAATCCAATCGAACTCGCGCTCCACGCTGGCCAGCACCGCGTCGCCGATGTTGGAGAGGATGGCGGTCAGCAGGCCGCGCTGCTTAAGTTCCAGTTGCCAGGCCAACATGACGGGATTCTGCACCGTCCACAGGCGCGCGTCCCACCGGTTCAGCTCCTCCACTCTTTCGCTTTCCTCGGGCAGCCCGGCCGCGCGCAGAAACTTCTGCCAGTAGTTGAGGCCGGTCAGCTTGCCCTCGTCGTAGGCCTGCCGGTCGGCCCAGTAGAGGGGCTCGAAGCGCTCCAACGGCAGGCCGGTAAGGCGCAGCAAGGCGGCGTGCGCCGCCGCGTCCGGCTGCCCGGTCAGCACCATTCCATAGTCGAAGACCACCGCGCGCAGAGCCAATCTTCCTCCCCATGGCCTCCGTGTAAGGTTGAAGAGAAGGCCTGCTTCCATTGTGCCTGATTGCCGCCGGGGGGAGATCGAAGCCGGGTTGAGCAAATCAGCGCGGGATTTCCCTTTCTCGCTGATCGAGCTTCGTGGTTTCCCACCCTTGCGACAAAAACAGAAACGTCGCAAGGATGGGGCACCCAGAGTTGTAACCAGTGTTGGTGGAACAGACAGTAAACTATTGAATTGACAGGATTTTATGCGATTTTCACGGAGAACGGACTGGAACACGGAGGAGAGCGAGCTGGCGCGGGCTCACCGGCTGCGCGCGGCGGCTGGCGAGCCGATTGCCGACCTTACGGCCTCCAACCCCACCCGCTGCGGCTTCACGTATGATCCGGGGCTGCTCGCGGCTCTGGCCGATGCGCGCGCCCTCGACTACAACCCACAGCCGCGCGGGCTGCTGCCTGGCCGCGAGGCGGTCTGCGCCTATTACGCGGCGCACGGCGTGGCTCTTGCGCCCGAGCAGATTGTGCTCACCACCAGCACCAGCGAGGCCTACAGCTTCCTCTTCCGGCTGCTCGCGGACCCGGGCGACGAAATCCTTGTCCCCCAGCCAGGCTATCCACTCTTCGACTTCCTGGCCGGGCTGGACGATGTTGTGCTCAAAGCCGCCCCACTGGTCTACGACTATGGCTGGCAGATCGACCCCGAGAGCTTCCGGCGCGTTCTCACGCCGCGGATGCGGGCTATTGTGCTGGTTCATCCCAACAATCCCACCGGCCACTTCACCAAGCCGTGGGAGGCCGCTGAGCTGGCGCGGCTCTGCCGGGAGTTTAACCTGGCGCTGATTGTGGACGAAGTCTTTCTCGACTATCCCCTCGCCGCGGACTCACCCGGCAGCGCCACCGCCCCCAGCGCGAACCTGGCCGCAAACGATGCCGCGAATCTGGCTGCGAACGGGGCCGCGAGCTTTGCCGCCGGGCTGGAGGGGGTTCCCGTCTTCGTGGTCAGCGGGCTAAGCAAGATTGCCGGGCTGCCGCAGATGAAGGCGGCCTGGATTGCGGTCACCGGCCCGGAGGCTCCGGCGGCGCTCGACCGGCTGGAGGTCATCGCCGACACCTTCCTCTCGATGAACGCGCCAGTCCAGTGCGCGTTGCCCGCCTGGCTCGAAGGCCGCGCGGCCATTCAGCGGCAGATTCTCGCCCGCGTGGCGGCCAATCTCGCCGAACTCGACCGGCAACTCCTCCGGCTGCCGGCCGTGAGCCGCCTCAAGGTCGAGGGCGGCTGGTACGCCGTGCTGCGCATTCCAGCCCTCCAGCCAGACGAACAGACAGTTCTAGCGCTGCTCGAACGCGGCGTCTGGCTCCATCCCGGCTACTTTTTCGGGATGCCCGCTTCGGGCTGGCTGGTGGTCAGCCTGCTGAGGCAAGAGGAGGAGTTCCGCCGCGGAGTTAGCTCCCTGGCCGCCTATCTTGCTTCATTTTCAGAGATTTAGAGCGTTTTTAGGAATTTTTCGCGGATTGTGTAAGCGGATTGAGTAATTTATGGGTGCCCCACCCTCGCCGCGTCCTTGTTTTTGCGGCTAGGGTGGGATACTCGCCTTACATTAACGGTAATAATCTTCTAGAACGCGGCCACCGTCTGACGCAAACTATAGGAGCTAAGCGTCTTGATGTAGTTTCCGCGGTCGAAGGCCGAGGTGTCGGGCACCGAGCGGCGGCTCAGGCAGCCGCGCGTCTCCCACAGCGAGGCGTACTCGCGCTTCTCCAGCCAATAGCGCACGTCGGCCAGCACCCGGCTGATGTGCTCGATGCCGTGAATGTGCAGGGCCGAGGCCATCATCGCCACGCCGCCCCCGGCCATGATGCTCTTCAGCACATCCTCGGCCGAGTGAACGCCGCCGGTAATGGCCAGGTCGAGGTTCACGTGGCCATAGAGAATCGCCGCCCAATGCAGCCGCAGCAGCAGCTCCGAAGGCTTGGAGAAGTGCAGCGTGGGCCGGACCTCCAGGGTCTCGATGTCGAAGTCGGGCTGATAGAAGCGGTTGAACAGCGCCACGCCGCGCGCCCCCACCTCCTCCAGCCGGGCAATCAGGTTGGGCAGGCTGGTAAACGACTGCGACAGCTTCACCGAAACCGGAACCTTGACCGTGGAGGTGACCGCGGCCACCAACTCGATCAGTTGCCGCTCCATCTCGGCCGAGGTTTGGCTCTTGTCGGTGGCCAGCGCAAAGGTATTCAGTTCGATGGCGTCGGCGCCGGCCTGCTCCATCTCCCTGGCAAAGCGCACCCAGCCGCCTTTTGTGGCTCCATTCAGGCTGGCCAGAATGGGAATCTTCACCGCCTCTTTGGCACGCCGCAGATGCTCCAGGTAAACGTCCTGCGTCATGTGGTAGTCGCTCAGGTCGGGCAGGTAGCCGAGCGACTCGGCAAAGGACTCGGTGCCCCGCGACAGGTCTTCGTCCAGGGCCTTCGCTTCGAGGGCCAACTGCTCCTCGAAGAGCGAGTGGAGCACGATGGCCGCGGCTCCGGCATCCTCCATGCGGCGAATATTATCGATCGACTCGGAGAGCGGCGTGGAAGAAACCACGACAGGACCGTTCAGCTTCAAACCAAGATACTGCGTTGAAAAATCGATCATTTCTCACCTCCGGCAGCCGTGGCCGCCAGCTTATGTTCGGAATTTTCTTCAGCCTTCTCCGCGGAATCAATGCCGGGCGCCTCGCCAAGGCCCGGCATCGTGGCCCGCGCCGAGTAGACGCGCCACTGAAGATCGATATCTTTCTGCGCTTCCTCGAGTAGCTCCGCCGCCAACTTCGGATTGCTCCGCGTCAGCATGGTGTAGCGGGCCTCGCGATAAGCGTACTCCTTGAGCCGGATCGATGGCGACCTGGAGTCGAGCTGGAAGGGATTCTTGCCCGCCGCGCGCAACGCCGGATTGTAGCGCATCAGCGGCCAGTAGCCCGACTGCACGGCCAGTTTTTGCTGCTCCAGCCCATGCACCAGGTCGTAGCCGTGGGCGATGCAACTGGAGTAGGCGATGATGATCGACGGGCCGTCGTGCGCCTCGGCCTCCAGAAAGGCCTTCGCCACGTGAGCGTCGTTGCCGCCCATCGCCACCCGCGCCACATAGACGGAGCCGTAGCTGACGGCGCCCATGGCCAGATCCTTCTTTCTGTTGCTCTTGCCGCTAGCGGCAAACTTGGCCACCGCGCCGCGCGGCGTGGATTTGGACATCTGCCCGCCGGTATTCGAGTAGACCTCAGTGTCCAGCACCAGCACATTCACGTTCTTGCCCGAGGCGAGCACGTGGTCCAGCCCGCCGAAGCCGATGTCGTAGGCCCAGCCGTCGCCGCCCAGAATCCATACGCTCTTTCTGACCAGCGTGTCGGCGATGGCCAGCAGGTTGCGCGCGTCACTGGAATTGTTGCCGGCCAGCTTGCCGCGCAGCGCCGTCACGCGCTCGCGCTGCTGGCCGATCTCGGTTTCCGTCTTCTGCGAGGCCGTTAGCAGCGCCGTCACCAGATCATCGCCAATAGCCGCCGCCAGCCTTGTCACCAGCAGATCGGCGTAGGCCTTCTGCTGATCGAGAGCGATTCTCATGCCGAAGCCGAACTCGGCGTTATCTTCAAACAGCGAGTTGGCCCAGGTCGGACCGCGCCCCTCGCGGTTCGAGGTGTAGGGCGTGGTGGGCAGGTTGCCACCGTAGATCGACGAGCAGCCGGTGGCGTTGGCGATGTACAGCCGGTCGCCGAACAACTGTGTCAGCAGCTTGACGTAGGCCGTCTCTCCGCAGCCCGCGCAGGCGCCGGAGAACTCGAAGAGCGGCTGCAGCAGTTGCAGGTCCTTCACCTGGTTGAGCGACAGCTTGGAGCGATCCACCTCGGGCAGTCCGAGGAAGAACTCCCAGTTCGCCCGCTCGGTCTCGCGCAACGGCTCCTGGGGCGCCATGTTGATGGCCTTCCGGCTGGCGTCGCTCTTGTTCTTTGCCGGGCAGATATCGATGCAAACCCCGCAGCCGGTGCAATCCTCGGGCGCAATCTGCAGCGTGAAAAGCTGCTGCTCCATGCCCTTCCATTTGGCCTTGGTAAATTGGAAGGTGGCCGGCGCCTTTTCGGCCAGCTCCGGCGAGTAGATCTTGGCGCGGATCACCGCGTGCGGGCAGACCATCGAGCACTTGCCGCACTGGATGCACACCTCTTTGTCCCAGACCGGAATGAACTGCGCAATGTTGCGCTTCTCCCACTGCGCCGTGCCCGTGGGGAAGGCCCCGCCGGCCGGAATGGCGCTGACCGAAAGCAGGTCGCCGCGGCCGGCGGCAATCTGGCCCAGCACGTCGTGGACAAACTTCGGAGCCTTGTTCGAGATAACGCCAACAATATCGAAGCCGGAGGAAGCCGCCGCGGGCAGTTCAACCTTGTGCAGATGAGCCAGCGCCGCATCCACGGCGGCAAAGTTCTTCTGCACCACCGCCTCGCCGCGCTTGCCATAGGTCTTTTTGATCGCCTTCTTGATCTGCTCGATGGCCTCCTCGCGCGGCAGCACGCCGCTGATGGCGAAGAAGCAGGTCTGCATGATGGTATTGATGCGCGTGCCCATGCCGGCCTCGCGCGCCACCGTGTAACCGTCGATCACATAAAACTCGATCTTCTTGCGCAACATCTCTTCCTGTATGGTCTTGGGCAGATGGTCCCAGACCTCGGCCGCCGAATAGGGCGAGTTGAGCAGGAAGACCGCGCCCGGCATGGCCGCCTCCACCACATTCATCTTCTCCAGGAAACTGAAGTTGTGGCAGGCCACAAAGCTGGCGCGGGTAATCAGGTAGGTTGACCGGATGGGGTTGGGGCCAAACCTCAGGTGCGAGGTGGTCATCGATCCGGACTTCTTCGAGTCGTAAACGAAGTAGCCCTGGGCAAAGTTCGGCGTTTCGCTGCCGATGATCTTGATCGAGTTCTTGTTGGCGCCCACGGTGCCGTCCGAGCCGAGGCCGTAGAACAGCGCGCGCACCGTCTTCGGGTCTTCGGTCGAGAAGGCCGGATCGTAACTCAGGCTGGTGTGCGAGACGTCGTCGTCAATGCCAATCGTGAAGTGGTTCTTCGGCTGCGCCTTGGCCATCTCGTCGAAGATGCCCTTGACCATGGCGGGAGTAAATTCCTTCGAAGAGAGCCCATAGCGGCCGCCGATGACTGTCGGCATGGCGTAAGGCAGGCTGGAGGCGTTTTCACCCAATACGGTGAGGATGTCCTGATAGAGCGGCTCGCCCAATGCGCCGGGTTCCTTGCAGCGGTCGAGAACGGCAATCGACTTCACCGTCGAGGGCAGCGCGGCCAGGAAGGCCTTCGAGTCAAACGGCCGGAACAGGCGAACCTTGACCATGCCGATCTTCTCGCCCTGCTTGACCATCAGGTCCGCAGCCTCTTCGGCCGCTTCGGCGCCGGAGCCCATGAGGATGATCACGCGCTCCGCATCGGGCGCGCCATAGTAATCGAAGAGGTGATAGGCGCGGCCGGTCTGGGCGGCAAAGCGATCCATCACCGACTGCACAATCGCCGGAACCGCGGCGTGGAAGGGCGAACAGGCCTCGCGGGCCTGGAAGAAGACGTCGGGATTCTGCGCCGTGCCGCGGATGATTGGCCGATCCGGGCTGAGGGCGTTTTTGCGGTATTCGAGAATGTACTTGTCGTCCAGCAAGGCGCGGATGGTCTCGTCGCCAATGGGCAGAATCTTGCCCACTTCATGCGAGGTGCGGAAGCCGTCGAAGAAGTGAATGAACGGGATGCGGGACTCCAGCGTGGCGATCTGCGCCACCAGCGCCAGATCGTGAACCTCCTGGACGGAGTTCGAGCAGAGCATCGCCCAGCCCGTCGAGCGGCAGGCCATCACGTCGGAGTGGTCGCCAAAGATCGACAGCGCGTGGGTGGCCAGCGTGCGGGCCGTCACGTGCATGGTCGCCGGGGTCAGTTCACCGGCAATCTTGAACATATTGGGAATCATCAGCAGTAAACCCTGCGAGGCCGTGAAGGTGGTCCCGAAGGCCCCGGCCTGCAACGCGCCATGCAATGCGCCCGAGGCGCCGCCTTCGCTCTGCAGCTCTTCCACGATGGGCAACGCGCCCCAAATGTTCTTTTTTCCCTCCGAGCGCCACTGATCGGCCCACTCGGCCATCGGCGACGAGGGGGTAATGGGATAAATGGCGACAACTTCGGAGAGACGATAGGCCACCGAGGCGGCAGCTTCGTTCCCATCCACGATAACCATGCTCTTATTGCTCATTTGCTTTGCCTCTTATCGCTGCTGGCGGAAAATAAACCGCAAGTTTCGAGTCTCATCTCTGGGAGGGGTGGGGTGGCAGTGATGCAAGACACAAGGCGGACTGCGCCTCCCACATCGCGAAAGCAATTTCATCAGCTGAATCGAGACCCTGAAAATCTGGACCGAAGCCGAAAAGCCGTGATCTTGCGTCGTCCTCTTTTGCCTCCACCATTTCCCAATGTGCATTTTACTCCCGGCGGCGCGCCTTCACGCCACCCCGATTGGCTGTGCCCCCTCGCTCTGCTCCTTTCTCCCTCCGGCAACCCGCCGCGGAGCGCGCGAAAAGTGATTCAAGTCACATCGCAAATCTCTTTTCCCTGATAAAAAATTAAACAGTTAGCCTGGGCTAAAACTGCTCATCGTCCCGGTGATTTCGATGCGATGAATTGAGTTGGAGACCCACTGGCGGAAGAGGCCTGTTGGAAAACAGTCTGGCTCGGCAGCAGAAAAGTCTGGCTCGCAGCGGAAAACTGACCTCGTCAGGCAGCGGAGAAATCTGGCGTTTGCAGAGCTGGCGGCAATGGTCGTATACTGAATTAGGACAATATTGGTCGTAGTTTAAGGAGCTGTTTTTTGGGCAGACCTTCGGAGTCCGGCGAGTGAGTGTATTAAGCCAGTTGAATGTGGGCGAGAGTGGGGTTCTAGTGAGCCTCGATCTGCCTGAATCCGTACAAAACCACCTGATGCACATGGGCTTTGTTCCCGATGCCCTGGTAGCCGTACTGCGCCGCGCGCCAGCCGGCGACCCCACCGTTTACGCCATCGATGGAATGGAGATTGCCCTCCGGCGCGAGACCGCCGCGGCCATTCACGTGCGCCCCGCCGAAGCTCTGGAAGCGGCTGGCCAAAAAACCAAAGACCAGCAGGTTGAAGACCAGCAGGCAGAAGACCAGCGCATTGCCGCCAGCGAGGCCGCCAGCGGACAGTTCGAGGCCGCCCGATGAGCGGCTGTTGCGTTTCTCCCGCATTTGAAGCTCCCCAGCCGCCGCAGCCCTCGGGGCAGTTGCGAACGGTGGTGCTGATCGGCCCGCCCAACTCCGGCAAATCCACGCTCTTCAACCGCCTGACCGGTCTGCGCCAGAAGGTGGCCAATTTCCCCGGCGTCACGGTTGAACAGCGCATGGGCCAGATGGCCGGCGTGGGCCGCGAAGACCTGACGCTGATCGATCTGCCCGGCATTTACTCTCTCGACCCCTATTCCGAGGACGCCCGCGTCTCCATCGACGTGCTGCGCGGCCAGATGGAGGGCACCCCCAAGCCGGACGCGGTGCTGCTGGTAATGGATTCGCTGCATCTGACGCGCCAGTTGATGCTGGCCGCGCCGGTGCTGGCAATGGGGCTGCCCACCCTGGTGCTGCTCAACATGAGCGACTTGATGGAGGAGCGCGGCGGTTCCATCGACGCGCTCAAGCTGGCCCGCGAACTGGGCGCTCCGGTGGCCAAGATCAGCGCTGTCAACGGCGGCGGCATGGGCGCCATTCCGCTCTTTCTGCACCAGCATACCGACCGCGCGGGCGCTCAGCCGCTCACCCTGCCGATTCTCGGCAACGCTGCCAGTGCGCACAGTTGGGCCGCGCAGGTCAGCCGCCGCACCGACTACCGCGCCCCGCTCTCGGTCGAGGGCACGCGCAAGATCGACAACGTCCTGCTGCACCGCATTTGGGGACCGCTCCTGTTCCTGGTCGTGGTGGTGGGCGTTTTCGAGGTGGTTTTTTCCATCGGCCAGCCGCTTTCAGACGGTTTTGGCAGCATTCTGGTCCGCATTGGCGAACTGGCGCGGCCGCTGCTGCCCTCCGGCTGGGTGCAATCGCTGATTCTCGACGGCGCCTGGAAGGGCATCTCCTCGGTGCTGGTCTTTCTGCCGCAAATCCTGCTACTTTTTCTCTTTATCGGCGTACTGGAAGACTCCGGCTACCTTTCCCGCGCCGCGCTGATCGCCGACCGCGGAATGCGTTCAATCGGCCTGAATGGCAAGGCCTTCATTCCCCTGCTCTCGGCCTACGCCTGCGCCGTTCCGGCCATCATGGCCACGCGCACCATCGAAAACAAACGCGACCGGCTGGCCACGATTCTGGTCACTCCCTTCATGACCTGTTCGGCCCGGCTGCCGGTCTATATGCTGCTGATCGCCGCCTTCGTTCCCAACATTGCTTACCTGCACGGCTTTCTCGGCCTGCAGACGCTGGTCATGCTGGGCCTTTACCTGGCCGGTTTTGTGGCCGCCCTCGCGACCGCGCGCCTTTTGAAGAGCTCGATCCTCAAGTCCAGCGAAACCCCGTTCATCCTCGAACTGCCGCAGTATCGTATGCCCACACTGCGCTCGCTGGCGTTGCGCCTGGTGGATCGCGCCCGCGTCTTTCTGCGCAACGCCGGCCGGGTCATTCTGGCCGTCACGCTGGTTCTGTGGGTTCTGGCTCACCTGCCGGTCATGCACACCGCCTCCGGCTCCTACGCCGCTCCCCAGCTGGCCGAAAGCGTGATCGGCCGCCTGGGCCACTTCATCGAGCCGGCCATTGCCCCGCTGGGTTTCAACTGGAAGATCGGCATTGGCCTGCTTTCCAGCGTTCTGGCCCGCGAGGTGATGGTCTCGACCATGGGCACGCTCTACGGCTCCGATCCCGGAACCCAGGCGCTGAGCCTGCAAGCCGCCCTGCACCACGACCTCAGCCTGGGCGGCGCGCTGGCGCTGATGATCTTCTTTGCCTTCGCCATGCAGTGTACCTCGACCATCGCCGTCGTCCGCCGCGAGACCAACAGTTGGAAGTGGCCCATTGCTCAGTTTCTTTATATGCTGGCGCTGGCCTGGGTCGCGGCCTTCGCGGTCAACCACGCGGTCATGGCCTTCGGCGGCTAGAGCGCCGTGGGCCACTCACCACCTCGCCCGGCCTCTATCTATCCCCCCAGCTCCTCGACTCCCGCCAGCCGCTCCCTTTCGGCTGCGGTAATAACCTCCATCACGCGGCGAATCTGCTCGGCCTTGCGCGGGCTCACGTCGGTGAACGCAATGCCCACCCTGGCATTATTTTCTTCCGTGTGAATCACCACGCCCGCCAGCCGCAGCGTGAAGCCATCAAGGTACAGCAGCACCTCGACCCGGCCGCCGACTCGCGCCGGGAGGGGGGCGTCGGTATCGATGTGGCAGCCACCCAGGCCCAGATTGAGCAGGTAGCCCATGGTTTTTATCCCCTCGGGCAGCAGGTTGATCCAGGTCGTCCCCCAGCACTGCGAACGCGGATAAATCCGCCGCTCCTGTTTCCCGCTCGCCGGTTCCGCTTCTCCGCTCACCGATTCCGCCGGCGGCGGCGCAAAATCCTCTCGTCTTGCATCCATCCTCGACCCCGACTTCCCTTCCCCACTTTCCCCTTGCCAGACCCGCCGAAGCCATTCCCTCCGGCGGCTCTTCTGAAAGGGATTATCGGCCAACCACTCCTTCACCGTGAATGAAATTAAGCCGCCCGCTCAACCCCACCGGCGCAAAATCCGCGGCAAAACCGCTTTTCGAGCCCGTTTCCGTCTTCAATTCCTAGCGGCGGAAAAACCGAAGCCGCCACTCGTGAGAAACTGGAAGAGTAGCAATTCGCCTAGGCCTGCCCGTGAGCGCGCCCCAAAGCATTTTCCGAATTGGTATAGAGTGAAGCCGCAACTGCCACCCCGTACACGCTTGGCGGCTCTACGGTAATTCGGGAAATGCTCAAAAACCTTGATTCAACCCAGCTTCATCCGGCCACGCCGAGCCTTTGCCCGGCTGCGGCCCGCAATTAGGAACCAGAAAAAGAATGATCAGCGTCAGCAATGTGACCATGCGCTACGGCTCGAAGGTGCTCTTCGAGGACGTCAGCGTCAGTTTTGTGCCCGGCCGCCGTTACGGACTCACCGGCCCCAACGGCAGCGGCAAGTCAACATTTATGAAAATCCTCACCGGCGAGCTGGACGCGCAAAAGGGCACGGTTGTCCGTCCGCGCAAGATCGGCGTCCTGCGCCAGGATCAGTTCGCCTTTGACGCCTATCGTGTCATCGATACCGTCATCATGGGCAACAAGCCCTTGTGGGCAGCTCTCGAAGAGCGAGATCGGATTTATGAAAAGCCCGAACTGACCGACGCCGACGGCATGCGCCTGGGCGAGCTCGAAGGCACCATCGGCGACGAGGACGGCTACACCGCCGAATCCGACGCCGCCGTTCTGCTCGACGGCCTCGACATTCCCGAAGAGGTTCACGAGCGCCTGATGGGCGAACTCCAGGGCGGCCAGAAGATGCGCGTCCTGCTTGCCCAGGCTCTTTTTGGCAAGCCCCAGGCGCTTCTGCTCGACGAGCCCACCAACTACCTCGATCTGGAATCCATCCACTGGCTGCAGGACTTCCTCAACAACTACGACGGCACGCTAATCGTCATCAGCCACGACCGTCACTTCCTGAACTCGGTCACCACCCACACCGCCGACATCGATTACCAGACCATCATCACCTATACGGGTGGGTATGACGACATGGTGATGGCCAAGACGCAGATCCGCTCCACCCTGGAAGCGCAGAGCGCCCAGCGCGAGAAGAAGATCGCCCAGCTCAACGACTTCATCGCCCGTTTTGCCGCCGGAACCCGCTCCTCGCAGGTCACCAGCCGCCGCAAGGAGGTCGAGCGCCTGCAAACCAACGACCTGGCCCGCTCCAACATCGCGCGCCCCTACATCCGCTTTGACCAGGAGCGCCCCAGCGGCAAGCACGTCCTCGAGTTCAAGCACATCACCAAGCTCTATGACGCTCACAAGGTCATCGACGGCTTCTCGGCCAGCCTTCTACGCGGCGAACACATCTGCCTCATGGGCCGCAACGGCGCCGGCAAGACCACCCTGCTCAAGAGCTTGCTCTCGACCTACCCCGGCCTCGCCGACCCCGAGTTCACCCTCGACGCGGGCACCGTCACCTGGGGCCACGCGGCGCAAGTCGGCTACTTTCCGCAGGACGTGGGCGCCACCATCACGCACGGCCTCACCGTCGCCGAGTGGCTGCATGGCTGGAATCCCGAGGCCCACATCGAGGACATCCGCGGCATCCTCGGCCAGATGCTCTTCAGCGGCGAAGAGGGCGACAAGCAGACCGCGGCCCTCTCGGGCGGCGAACAGGCCCGCCTGGCCTTCTGCAAACTCATCCTCACCAAGCCCAACATACTAATTTTCGACGAGCCCACCAACCACCTGGACCTCGAAGCCATCAATGCGCTGAACATAGCTCTCCAGCGCTACGAGGGCACGGTCCTGTTAGTAACTCACGACCACGACCTGATCGACGAAGTAGCCACCAGATTATGGGTCTTCAAGGAAGACGGCATAGAAGACTTCCAAGGCCCCTACGCCGAGTGGAAGGGCAAGCACAACTAATTCGGCGGATGGCTCTGTGTCAGGGCATGACTTCATTCATGCCAAAAGGCGCTTTCCACAGAAGTTGAAGGGTACGGGCTTAAGCCCGTACATTAACCCCGCAAAAACAACGCGGGCTTTAGCCCCTGAGGTATGCTTTACGTTCCCATCTGCATCTACTAAGATTCAAGAGCACCCAACGAGCTAAGCCTGTTCGTCGAGTTGTTTTAGCGATACCCCACCCTCGGTCTTCCATGCGATTAGTCCGTTTGCGCTACCGCCGTGTATGACTGCCGCCGCTGCGGATGGACTGGAAAACTCTACGTCTTTAGTAAAAACATAATATCCACCCTTTTCGATGAGGGTTCCATCTGCGATGAACTGCTTTCGCTGCGCTAGGACAGTGGGGTAGCTCTCAGCGGCTGGGCGTTCCTTCAAGACGGCAGTGGATTCATGAAATACGACGAATCCGCCGGCGGTGCGCTGACCTCTTGCCACTGCGCCCTTCATGCGACAGAAGAGCACCCCGCCCGGCTGAGCCTTCGCGGCGGGCTGGGCTATCGGAGTCAGAATATCGGAGCCAAGGACAGGGAGAAGCTGCCGAATGCGTCCAAAAAACACCTCCATGTCGGCACGGTCTGACTCGGGAAGCTTTGAGCCACCAGACTGATTCTGATCAAGGGAGAATCTGTCGATCTGAGCAGCTTCCGTGAGAATCAGCGACTCAAGATACCTCACATGAGCCTTGGTCAGGTTCTCGTCCTTGCTGGTGAACACAATAGCCGAGACCCAGAATTCCTTCGTCTTATGCTGCTTGAGTCGTTCGCGGATCACCTCCGCCTCACCGATGTAAGCGTGTGGTGCGCCGGTTTTCGGATCGCTGCCAATAAGTATGTAGACCCCTGCCTTGCCGAGTTCCTCGCGAGTTAGAAGCTCATCAAGTTCGGTGCGCGGAGCGGCAACAGCCTTTCCGCTCCAATTGGAGATCTCAGCGGTGCGTAGACTCTTCGCATCTCCGCGTGGAAGGAAGAGTGTGATAGTAGCCGAGGTCATATGCGCTCCGCAGGAATCATAACATTCTTCTCAAATCTACAACTGGGCTGTCGGGGAGGCGGGTGCCCCACATCCCCAATCCGACGGCACAAATCTGGGTGCCCCAGGTCCGGATTTTCGGACCTGGGAATCCTCGAACCCCAACCCATCCGGACACATCACGCCGCGTCCTTGTGAACCAGGTATTCGTCCACCAGCACGCTGACCAGTACCGCCGTGGGAACCGAAACCATGATTCCAGGAATGCCCGCAAGCGCCGCGCCCAGCAGCAGGGCGACAAGGATGGCCAGAGCTGGCAGGTTCACCCGGTTCTTCATAATGCGCGGAATGAGAAATGAGTTTTCCACCTCCACATAGACCACGTAGAAGATGGCGATACCGATTACCCGTCCCCATGAGTCGATGACTGCCACCAGCAGGGCCAGCCCCATGCAGACCGCAGCGCCCGCCACGGGAATGATGTTGAGCAATCCCGTCAGAACGCCCAGTGCATAGGCGTAGCGAATATGCAGCGAGAGATAGGCGATCGTGCTGGTAACCCCGAGGATGAGCATCAGGATCCCTTGGCCCAGCAGCCATCTGCCGATGCGGGTACTCGCCCGCTGCAAGGTCTTGTCAAGGCGCGCGCGGCTCTCCGGCGGGAAGAAAGAAAGAAACCACCGGTAGGCGCAATCGCCTTCCAGTATGAAATAAACGGTCAGGATGAAACCCATGGCGATATTGAAGAGTGTGCCCGCCCAGTCGCGAATCGAGAGCAGCAGATAAGTGGCCGCATGACTGGCAAAATCCTGCAGCCGGGAATTGAGGTCCACGATATCCAGGTGTTGAGTCAGGGGAAGCTTTTTAAGCTTCTCTAAAAGTTCAGGTAAGCGGGTTGGCATCTCCCGGCTGAACTCTTGCAAGTCGTTGATGACCGGGGGCAGGGCCAGGAACCCGAAGGCGGTAATCGCCGCCGCCGCGCCGAACAGCAGGAAAAAAATGGCGGTGCCCTTGAAAAAATGCCAGCGGCCGATATGGAGGCGGGCGGTAGAGCGCACCAGGGGGCCAAGCATGACGGCGAACAAGGCGCTTACATAGAGCAGCACCAGCACCTCGCGGACCAGCCACGCCACGTAGCAAGCCAGGGCAAGGACGAAGGCAAAGGCAATGTCGCGACGAAGATTGCGGGGGCTATTAGTCATGTGTGCGCTTCCTGCTGGCAGCAGCATACCTTGCCGGCGAGGCGTCCGGCGAATTCGAGATAAATCAGGCTGCCGGCCGGGATAGTGAATTGCCATGCGAGCCTGCTCGCCTTCACCCCTGCTCGCCTTCACATGGTAGCGTGACCGCATGAATTTGTAATGGCCGGGATGTAGCGCCGGTCTCTAGACCGGCTGTTGTGCTGGCGTTCACGCCCGCGCTTGTCCGGGAGTCATTACCAAATCAAACAGTCCAAACACTAGAATAGCCCGCCGCAAACCGGATGCTCCAGCTCGGGGTCCCCACGGGCAGGTCTTCGTCCGTGGGGCGGGGATCCTGATTTTCGGACGTGGGAGGCGCTCTGGCCGGTGCGATGTTTTCTCAGAAGTGGCGGATGGAATCGTCTGCGCCGGTGGAAGGGGGGTTGGGGGGTGCGGCGCTGCGCTCGGTGGAGCGCTCGCCGTGGCTTTCCAGCGACCGGCTGACGAGGTCGCGGGAGCCAAGGCCCACGGCGAGAGCGAGCGTGAGCACGATGCCGCCGAAGAGGATGCCAAAGGCCAGCACTACAACGTCGCCGCCGATCTGAAGATGGTCGAGGACCATGGCGGCGGTCAGAACGAGCACCAGCCACTTGACGCCGAGCGAGAGGAACCGCGCGTATTGCAGCTGCATATTGACGGCTCCGATGAGGATCGAACGCGCCAGGAAACGCGCGATGAGAGTGCCGGCGAAGAGCAGCAAGACGGCGCCCACGACGCGGGTAAGGTAGGGCAGAAGCGAGTTCGGCAGCGTTGTGGCCGTTGCGTAGGCGGCGTCGAAGGCCGAGGCACCGATGGTGAGTCCGAGCAGGACGCAGGCCCAGAAGCAGGTCCGGGCGACGAGCACGGTAGGGGAGGCCGAAGGCGCCCAGTCAACATTGCCGCGCCCGTGGGCGAGGCGTTCATCAAACTTGGCCGTGGTAAGTCCACGCCGCAGCAGCACGGAGAGAGCCAGGCCGATCAGGATACATGCAGCCACGGCAGTAAAGAAGGCCAGGATGCCGGGCAGGATGGCGATGAGCAGCGAAAGGACGCGGTAGAGCGACTGATGGAGCGCGTCGGACATGTGACCCCAGATGGTGGCGTTGTTGGCGTAGAAAGACTGCAAGGGCTGCGGCTGAGCCTGCTGGAGCACGGTGGCAAGGACGGTTTGCATAGGACTCACTCCTTGATTCGATGCGTTCGCTGCATACCGGAAACGGCTCCGGCTGGATTTAAACGCTGCCGCGGGTTGATGCGGGCATTCATGGGTTGAACCTGTCTGGCCAGCGCCAGCGTGAGACCAGGTAGGGCTTGTCGGCCTCGAAAGCGGCGGCGACCGCTTCGATATGGCGCGCGGGGCTGGTGCCGGAGGCAGTGATGTTGATGTGGCTGGCGACCCATGCGAGGTAAAGCGGAATGAGCGCGCCGAGCAGATGCCCGCGGTTGATGGTGCGCAGCCGGTAGGCGAGGAGAAAGTCGAAGACAATGCGGGCCCAGAGGCTCTCGGACAGGTGGAATGCCGCGGCATTGGCGACGGAGAGCCGCTTGAGTCCGAGCAGCGATTTCGGCGGCAGCACCAGCCGCCAGATGTCCTGGAGGTTGTCGTACGCCAGCCGAAAGGCCTCGAGCATGGGGGCTATATCCCGAGCCGGATCGGTCGAGGGCGCTGGCGGAGTGGAGTAATGCGCGGGCGGCAACAGGCGGGGACGCTGCCAGAAGGCTGCCTTGGCGTCGATGTCGGCGAACAGGGAACCAGTAACCATGGGGAAGATCGTGTTGAGACCGGGTCCTTCGGGTTGGGGCAGGACGCGCGGGCCCACGTCGAATTCGTCGATGGTGAATCCGGCTACCGCGGCCTCGTTGATCGGCCAAAGGAGGACTTCGCCCTGGCTGGGCGGGGCGAAGCGCTGGGCGGCGCTGGCGAGACGCTCGACCATGCGCAGCGAGAGGCCGAGATCGATGGCCATGGGAAAGCGCGCGCGGGAGGCGAACAGCGCGCGGCTAAGCGGATAGAGGATGGCGGAGTTGACCAGAGCGGCGTGCGGCGGCAGATCGTAGCGAGGGATCGCGAGGTCGGTGGAGGTGGCGATAACGGCATTGGCCAGATCGCGGAGGGCGGAGGGAGCGAGCGAACTGGATTCAGGGCCGAGCATGAGGATGGCGCGCGCCTCGTTCTTGCCGGCGAGATGGTACGCGTTGACGAAGTCGGCGGCCGTGAGTTCCCAGGAGGACTTGGTGGCGGGAGCGGGGACGATCCGGAGATCCGGATGGGAGTCTGCCGCGTTTTCGTCCGGGGTGGCGACGAGCAGGTCTTCCTCCGGGAAGGAAGCGGCCAGGTTGGCGAGGAGACTTTCGAGTTGCTCCGGCGGCATGGCGGCGAGCAGGACGAGGAGACCGGCGCCGGGAGGCGCAGAAGCGGAGGTGATGTCGGAGATCGGATTTGCTGTCGCCATCGTTACCTTAACCATACTCGGGAAGTCGATGCTCAAGCGATAGGGCTTTCGGCAATCGCCAACTGGCTTCTGCAAGGCCAGACGCTTCTATCATGCGCTTCTATAAGGTTAAGATACCGGCAAGTGGGATGCGGAGCCATGCGGGGCGATTGTTGAGCTCGTAGAGCAGCTCATAAAGCGCCTTTTCGAGCAGGTAGGCGCCGAGCAGGGTTTGCGATCCCTGTGGCGAGGGCAGGAGGGCGGGTTTGACGGCGATGGTTTCGCGGTAGGCGCGAAGGAACTCGGCAGAGGCGGAGTTCTGCCAGAGAATAGCCCAGGCGGCGAGACGATCGTACCCGGAATCGCGCGCGAACTCGGGGTTGGCGGTGAGGTATTGATCGAGACCGGCGTGGGCGGCGTAGGAGAGCGAGCGGATCATGCCGGCTATATCCTTCAGGGGCGACTGCTTCTGGCATCGCTCAGAGAGGGGACGGGCGGGTTCGCCCTCGAAATCGAGCAGGATGAAGTCGCCCGGCTCTGCCCCCGGTTCTGTCGACGGGCTGCCCGTGCGAAGGGTCTGCCCCAGGTGGTAGTCGCCGTGAATGCGAATGCGCTGCCCGGCGGGCGCTGAGGCGGTGATGGCATGGGCGCGGGCAAAGAGCTCCAGGCGGCGCGAAAGGAGCAAACCAGCCTCGTCTGCGATGAGGCCCTTGAGGGTGGAGAACTTTACCTTAAGGGCCTCCAGGGTGGAGGTGATCTGGGCTTCGATGCGACGTGCATCGCGGGCGAGGTCCGTGGGGGTGAAGGGCTCGGCGGCAAAAGCCGGGTCTTGGGTGGGGGTGGCGAGAGCGAGGTGCAGCTCGGCGGTGCGGCGGCCAAGCAGCGCGGCCGCTACGAGCGACGGGCCAGCATATTCAACAGCCTCGCGGAGGGGTTCCTGTTGGCTGAGGAAGCTGGGTGCATGGGACTCGGACGGGGCAGGAAGAGTGGCTACGGACGTAAAGAAGCCGGCAAGTTGCTCACGAAACCACTGCCAGCCGTCGCCCTGGTTCGCCACCAGGCCCTGGAGCATGGCGATGGTAGTTTTCTCCCCCTTGGCCGAAGTGATGGTGATCTCCCCCAGGAAGGGTGGAATGCGCGGGAAGTGGGCGACTTCGGTGAGGAAACGGCCGATTTCGACGTCAGGATTCTCGCCCGGCTGCAGGCGTCTGAAGAGCTTTAGAATCAAATATTTGCCATAAAGGATCGACGTGTTGGATTGCTCCGCTGAGCCGACGCTCGAGGACAGACGCTGGGGGGCGTGTGCGCCGGCGAAGGCAGCGGAAGCGCGGGCGTCAAGCTGGCCTCCGCGGGGAGCGGGGGCACCGGCGGAGGGAGACTCGCGCGGCGGCAACGGCTGCGTGCCTGCGGAAAGGGCGGTGGCGTCGCTGGAGAGCAGCGGCGTAACCGCCTCGCCAGGTTGGTCGCTGAGGGGGACGGGCGCGACGGGAAGACCGGTGGCCGACTGAGGGGATGGCGCATTGAAGACGTCTTGCATGGGGGCGACGGCGATTTCTAGAGCGGCGGCGTCAGTGGTTGACAGCGCGAGAGACGCATTCTGTTCAATGAGCTTGAGCAGACCCTGGCGGAAGTCTTCGCGGACGGTGGCGTCATGCAGGATGCCGGGATCAATGGGCGATCTGAGGGTGGCGAGGATGCTCTGCGGGTGGTTGAAAATGAGATCCTCCGCGTCGGCGCCGGCGCTGAAGGCGAGCGGCAGCTGGTAGATGTCGCGGGGGCTGTCGGCGTAAGCGATCTCGATGAAGAAAAGAGCCGGAGGGATGGTACTGGCGGCGGGAAGGCCGGCGGCAGCGGAGGTCGAGTTGCCGGCAGCGGCAGCGGTTGGAAGTTCTGCCCAGCCGAGTACGTGCGTGGATTGGATCTTGTGGGCCTTGGCTCCAAACCAGCGTTGGCGCGGCAGCCAGGCAGGAAGCGCGGATTCGAGAAAAGCCAGGCCGTGGTCGGCGAGCAAACCGGACCAGCCCTTGGTGAGGAGATCCAACTCAACGCCCTCGTTGTCGCCGGTTTCTCCCACTGCAGCCAACTGCAGCCCGGAGAGCGCTTCCGGCTTCACGCTGGCGGGCTGGAGTTCGAGCCAAAGGAAGGAGTATGGGGCCAGGGTGAGGGCATAAGGGGTTTTGTCGATGGTGGGGAAAGGAACGTAGCCGAGCATTTCGACCGGCTCGTGGCCTGCGTAAGCGGAGAGGTCGAGCGAAACGGGCTGGGCGAAACGGCTCAGGTTGGCCACGCAGAGAACGGTCTCGTGGGAGCCGTCACCGCGATCCAGGTCGCGGAGATAGGCGAGTATCTTCCGGTTCGCCGGGTGCAAAAAGCTGAACGTTCCGCGGCCGAAGACCCGGAAGAGTTTGCGCAGGGCAATCATGTTGCGGGTCCAATGCAGGAGGCTGGAATGGTCGCTGAGCTGTGCTTCCACGTTGACGGCCTGGTAGCCGTAGATGGGGTCCATGACCACGGGAAGATAAAGCCTGGCGGGGTCGCACCTGGAGAAACCGGCGTTGCGGTCGGAGTTCCACTGCATAGGGGTGCGGACACCGTTGCGGTCGCCGAGATAGATGTTGTCGCCCATGCCGATTTCGTCGCCGTAGTACAGGATGGGTGTGCCAGGAAAGCTGAGCAGCAGCGAGTTCAGCAGCTCGATGCGGCCGCGGTTGTTGTCCACCAATGGCGCCAGCCGGCGGCGGATACCCATATTGATGCGCATGCGGGGGTTGACCGAGTAAGCGAAATACATATAGTCGCGCTCGTCGTCGGTGACCATCTCCAGCGTGAGTTCATCGTGATTGCGGAGGAAGAGGCCCCATTGGCAGTTACCGGGGATGGGCGGCGTCTGGGCCATGATGTCGGTAATCGGCAGGCGATCTTCCTGGCGAAGGGCCATATAGATGCGCGGCATCAGCGGGAAGTGGAAGGCCATGTGGCACTCGTCGCCCTCGCCGAAGTAGGGACGAACGTCGGCGGGCCACTGGTTGGCTTCGGCCAGCAGGAGGCGGTTGGTGTACTCGGCGTCGATGGCGGCGCGGATGGTCTTGATGATGCGGTGGCTCTCAGGCAGGTTTTCGCAACTGGTGCCGTCACGCTCGACGAGGTACGGAATGGCGTCCATGCGCAGCGCGTCGACGCCCATGTCGAGCCAGAAGCGCATGGCCTTCAGAACCTCTTCGATGACGGCGGGGTTGTCGAAGTTGAGGTCGGGCTGGTGCGCAAAGAAGCGGTGCCAGTAGTAGGCCTTGGCCGTCTCGTCCCAGGTCCAGTTGGATTTTTCCGTGTCGGTGAAGATGATGCGGGCGTTCTTGTAGAGCTGGTCGGTCGCGGACCAGACGTACATCTCGCGCGCCGGCGATCCAGGCGGGGCCAGCCGGGCGGCCTTGAACCAGGGGTGCTGATCGCTGGTGTGATTGATGACCAGTTCGATCATCACCTGCATGTTGCGCTGGTGAGCGGCGTCGAGAAACTGCTGGAAATCGTTCAGTGTTCCGTAGGAGGGGTTGACGTCGACGTAGTTGGCGATGTCATAGCCGTCGTCGCGCAAGGGCGAAGGGAAAAAGGGCAGGAGCCAGATGCAGGTGACGCCGAGGTTCTGGAGGTAGTCGAGCCGCGAGAGCAGTCCGGGAAAGTCGCCGATGCCGTCGCCGTTCGAGTCGGCGAAGGCGCGGACGTGGAGCTCGTAGATGATAGCGTCCTTGTACCAGAGGGGATCGGTTGCGCTGGCTAGCTTCTTCACTCTTTGGTTCTCCGGTTTAGTTGGATGCGCGTTTTCTTGTGATCTGTTCTGGCGCGGTCTGTTCTGGCGCGGTCAAGTTGCTCAGCCTCCGAGCTTTATCGTGCAACCAGGTCACTGACCGCGTAAATTTGTGCCTTCCCACCCTTGCGGCAAACCGGGGTCCCCAGCGACAGGTCTTCGTCGCTGGGGTGGAAGAGCAAGCACGCCGCAAGGATGGGGCACCCACATAGATACAACAATAAGCGATCAGAGACCTAATCGCCCCGCCGGGATGCCCAGCCTCAAGGCTGGCGGATCACGCGGAAGAGGTGCGCCGGCTGAACCTGGGGTCGCAGCGCCACGAAGTTTCTGTGATCGTGCCACGTGTACCGCGTCCCCGTCAAAAGGTCTTCGACCATGAAGTCCTGATCGGAGGGAATGCCGAGCCGGTCTAAATCAAGGTTAGTCCAGCCGGCCTGTTCGTTGAACGGGTCGAGGTTGACGGCGAGAAGAATCGTATTCTCGAAGCCCGGGGTGGACTTCGAGTAGCAGAGCAGATTGGGGTTATCGACCGGGTGGAAGTGCAGGGTCCGATTCGTCTGCAGAGCCGGGTTGGCGCGGCGAATCTGGTTGAGCAAAGTGATCAGCGGGACAAGAGAACCGGGAGAGTTGCGGTCGCGCTGGCGAATTTCATACTTTTCGCTGTGGAGATATTCTTCGGACCCGGTCTTGCCGGGTAATGGCTTGGCGGGAGCATTCTCGCACAGCTCGTAGGCGGGGCCATAGATGCCGTAGTTGGCGGTGAGGGTCGCGGCCAGTATGACGCGCTGCATGAAGGCCGGGCGGCCACCCTCCTGGAGCACCTTGTGCAGGATGTCGGGCGTGTTCGGCCAGAAGTTTGGCTGGAAGAATTCGCTGAGGGGAGGCCGGGTGATCTCTTCCAGATAGGTCTGGAGCTCGGACTTGGTGGTGCGCCAGGTGAAATAGGTGTAGGACTGCGTGAAACCGGCCTTGGAGAGCGAGTACATGACGCGCGGGCGGGTGAAGGCCTCGGCAAGAAGGATGGTGTCGGGGTAGTTGTCACGCAGTTTGCCCAGGCACCATTCCCAGAAGGGCAGCGGCTTGGTGTGGGGATTGTCGACGCGGAAGACGTGGACACCGCGCTTGATCCAGAACTCGAAGACGGAGTAGAGCTCATCCCAGAGGCCCTGCAAGTCGGGCGACTCGAAGTTCAGCGGGTAGATGTCCTGATATTTCTTGGGTGGATTTTCGGCGAACTGAATGCTTCCGTCGGGGCGGGCGATGAACCAGTCGGGGTGCTCGGTGACCCAGGGATGGTCGGGCGAGCACTGGAAGGCAATGTCCAGCGCAATTTCCAGGCCGTGCGCTCGGGCCGAGGCGACCAGCCGGTCGAAGTCGGCGAAGGTACCGAGCTGAGGGTGGATCGACTTGTAGCCGCCGTCATCCGCCTGGTTCTTCGAGGCGCCGGGGGACTTGTCGCCAATAGCCCAAGGGCTGCCGTGGGCATCCGGTCCCGCGGTAGTGGAGTTATTCGGTCCCTTGCGGAAGGCGCGACCGATGGGATGGATGGGCGGCAGGTAGAGAATGTCGAAGCCCATGGCGGCAATCTCAGGGAGTTGCCCTTCCACGTCGCGGAAACTTCCGTGCTGGCCGGGGACAGGTGACGTGGAGCGGGGAAAGAGTTCGTACCAGGACGAGAAGCGGGCGCGCTCGCGATCGACCCGGAGGGGCAGCTCGGGTTCGAAGCGGGTGGCACTGCTGAGGTCGGGGTAACGGGCCACCAGGTCATGGATCTCCTCGGTGAGCGGGTACTCGTAGAAAGCGGCCTCCTGACCGGCCAGGCGGTTGAGCGACCGGGCGGTTTGGAGCAGGCGCTTGGCGTCGGCACCGCTGGCCCTTTCGGCAACCTCCTGGAGCAGGATTGCGCCGGAGCGAAGGGCGAGCGAAATGTCCTGCGGCACGACCTCCGCGCCGGGCTGATCCGGTCGGAGCTGATCCGGTGGTAGCCGGTGCGGGTCGGGCTGGGCGGCAAGCCACTCCCTCAGGTCGCTTGTCCAGGTGTCGAAGTGATCGATCCAGCCCATGACGGTGAAGCTCCAGGAGCCCAGCTTATCGACCGTGAAGGAGCCGGTCCAGAGATCGTCGGCGGCGGCAATCATGGGCGTAAAACGCCAGCCCTGCTCGGAGTTGTGGCGATATAGCAGGCGCGCCGCCAGATGGTCGCGGCCGTCGGCAAAGATGGCCGCGGTGACGGCTACCTCGTCGCCGATGATGCGGCAGGCGGGATGGCGGCCGGCGTCGATCTGGGGAGAGACGTCTTCGATGA
>Ga0224559_1000078_pt1 | contig 54964 bp, 45 predicted proteins | sample 714S33034metaG_FD_180676 | JGI IMG/M metagenome (GOLD analysis project Ga0224559, IMG submission 180676) | Peat soil microbial communities from Stordalen Mire, Sweden - 717 S3 30-34 | ecosystem: Environmental > Terrestrial > Soil > Wetlands > Peat | place: Sweden: Norrbotten County, Stordalen... | reverse complement strand
GAGCGGAAGCACTGCCAACATCGTCATGCATATAGGACGGCTCCACTGCGGGAATTATTCCCCAATCTCTTATGAAAGTCGCATCGTCGATTCTTGCGTGATTTTGCCTATCCGGAACGAACTCTGGGGCACTGGCGGCAATGGCACCGCGCAACCGCTTCATCGCAGCATCAGGATAGCACCATTCGTCGGCTAGAAGAGGTACGACACGCGGGCCAAGAGGGCTCGCTCGCCGGAAAACGTAATGACGCCCAGATCGCGCGTTCCTTGCGTGAGCCCAAACCTGCCCGCGAAGCTGGCGCGAAGACCCCACAATGTCAGAGTCGCGCTGGGGTTGAGGGCAACCGCTCGTACGCCGTGCAAAGTCGTATAGCCCGCGTCGTCGACTTGGTTGAGCTGCATGCAGCTCACGAGTTCGAGGCCAAGTCCCAGCCAGTCGAGAGGCTGTGCCGCGACGGCGTAGTGCGATTCCCAGAAGAGAAGATTGGGTATCGACTGGCGAATGCCGTCGACGGTCACGTCTTGAACCAGCATGCCGAGCACGCCCTGATTCATGGAGAAGGTCAGGAAACTCGCGGAGGCCACGACAAGCAGCGCGGGGGCGAAATGAAAATAGTAGGGAAAGCCGAAGGTGTAGGGTGTCCCGCTCGCCAGCATGAAGGTGAATTGCGTGGTGTGCGTCGGCCAGCGGGTTCGCAGGCCGAGCCCGATGCGCAAGTCGATTGCTTCCACGGGCAGCGTCCACAGATATGCGGCACCCAAGACAGCATCGCCCAGCGCGGGCGCGGTCTTGTCGCGCTCCCGGTCGATGGTGGGCACGCCCTGAAGTGTGTCGATGTGCAGGTGCGTGTATTGCACCGGAATCTCGCCCACCAGTCGAAGCTCGCCGAAGTGGAGGGTGCCACCGACGGCCAAACGGTAGTTGGTGCCATGCCCGGTGACCCAGGAAAGGGTCGAAAGGTCGCTGCTCGATTCGTAGGTCTGGTCGATGTAGAGGGAGTCACCGACTCCGAGGCTCTGTGCGGCTGGATAGTCGATGCCGGGAGCGTCGACGATCTCGGGCATCGCGGCGGTCGGCGCGGCCTCCTCGGCGGCCTCGCCAGCGCGAGCGTCGTCCGCGAGGGCGCGCGATCCGATCCCCAGAGCCAGAACTATTCCGAGCATCGGCGACAACGAACGTCTCATGTCCTCACGCGCGCAATCACGCTTCTAGCACAGGCAATGGCTCTTCCGGGAGAGCCAGGCGGCCATGCATGGCCTTGTCACGCAATGCGTGTCCGCGGCGACAAAACACGCGGCAGGCAGCGTTTGGTTTTCGCTGCCTGCCGCAATTCAAGCACGACACAAGAAGCTTCCCTAGCACGCTCCTTTCCCGCTTCTTGCGGTGGACGAACGCGAATGCCGGTGGAAACACGTCGGGGCGATCCAGGAAGGAAATGCCCTCGCGCGTGTTTCCTGGAGCCTTCGCGGAATCAGTAAGCTGGGGACCCCTACTGCATCTCCGCTTGCGTGTGCTGTCTACCTCGGTAACCGTTTGGACGTTGATCTGCCTGCTCGCGCAGATGGATGATTTCCTCTGGTGTCAATCGCTCTGTCCCCGGTTCAACCTCTTCCGACTTTGCATCTTGCCACTCGAGCGATCCTGGACGGATGTGACGTAGCTGCATCGTTCCCTCCTGCCTTTACATTGTCGGGGAGACTCATGTCTCGCCCGTTTCTCTCGCTGATGGAAACCGATCAGGTTGAGAGCCCATTCCCGCTGCTCTTAGTGTCCGCCATGTTTTCGTTTTCCGCCCAAAAAAATCGACCAACGCCAGGCGTCGCCTATCCATTTTTCAGTACAAGGCGCGTGCAAAGCGCGTAGCGGGCTTTGTCAGCAACTCTGCCGGCAACTTTTGTGCCGGCGGCGCTACTCCGGTTTTCTAGGGCTGCTGGCTGCAGGCGCCGCCGCCGCAGGAACAGGTCTGGTATTCGACGAAGAGACGAACGTCCGGGGGCGAACTCAGGTACTGGTCGCAAGCGCTGCCAGACAGCGTGATGCTTGTTCGAGTGAAGTTGGAAAACGACCACCCATTGGTGTCCGCCTGAGGGATCTGGTTCTGGCCGATGGAAACCACGACCTGGGCCTGTTCGGGCGGGGGGGCAGGCTCATCGATGGTGCAGCCACTTCGGGCCACGCCAAGGGCGATAGCGCTTGCCTCATTGCTCAAGTCCTGAATCGTGTTTGGAACGTAGAGGGTGTTGAAGCCAGATGGAAGCGGCTGTGAGGAGCCGGTTTGGCTGAGCTTGACCAGGCAGGAGCCGGAAACAGGTTGATAGCCGACGCTCAGGACCAAGAGCTGCACGCCCATGCCGCCGAGGTCGCTGGCCGCGCTCAGCGCCCGCGCACACTCGTCCGTGCCCACGTCCGCGGCGCAAGAAGGCTCGGACGCGGTTACGAGTAGGACATACCGGCCACCACCCGAAAGGCCGAGCTTGGACTTGTAGTAGTCACGAACATTGGCAAGGGCGGCGTAGGAAGGTGAATCCGCGGTGGGCGAAGGGCAGGGCGAAGAGACCGGATCGGAGCATTGGATGGGACCTTTGATGCTGTTGAGCGCGTTGTAATCGGGTTCGATGCCCACCGAACCTGCGCAGCAAGTCTGATGGGGGCAGTTGGCGGCAGCGCGGTCGGTGGGATCCGCGGGAAACTGCTCGAAACCGAACTTGACCTTTCCCTGGTAATTCTTGATCGCGCTCAGAAGTGCTGTCTCGGTGGCGGCCTGGCGCGTGGTTGTTTCGAAGGCGGCTTGCATCGCGCTGGAGCGATCGAGAAGAACGAGGAGACTGGCGGCCTGCGGGTAGTAGTTGAGATTCACGTAGTGCGAACCACACTGCCCGTCGAAATCGTTCCACATGTGCCCGTCCATTCCACCACCGGCGTCGCGGGCATCGCCGCGGTCGGAGGTGCCGGCATCCCACATGTCCTGCAGCACGATAGTCTTGGTGCAGCCCGCCAGCGCGAACGTCAATCCGATCGCAGCCGCGCGCCACAACATGAGACTCACCTGGGATTGGAAGCTGCCTGCGAAGCGCGAAGTCGTTCCGCCAACCGTTGTACATCGAGACGCCGCTCGCTGTTCGGGTAGCGCGCGACGAAGGCATCCGCCTCGGACAAGGCCGCGCGCGCGTCGCCTACTTGCGCCAGGGTTTCGACGATGGACAGATCGGCTTCGATACGAAGTAGTCCGGACGGGAATCGTGTGCGGTACTTGTCCCACAATGCCACCGCTTGGCGCGGGTGATCGAGATTGTAGCGCATCATGTGACCAAGCGCGTAGGCCGCGTTTTCCGCCGCGGGGCCGCTGCCCTGCGCGGCGCGCGTGAGGATGTCCAGGGCACGCTGCGTATCCCCTGCCCGCAGGGCGGCCTGGGCTTCTTGCACGCCGTGGCTGGCGTGCGGTTCTAGCTTCGACTCCCCTTTATCGAACGTCGATTGCGCGGGTTCGCCTTTCTTCTCCTCGAAAGCCAGCGGGGCGGGCGCCACGCGTGGCTGCGGATCTTCGGGATTGAGCGGTCCGTGCCAAGAGTCACCCGCGGCCAAGCGGGTCGAGTGCGAGCCGCGCCAGACCTCGACGATGCCCTCGCTGACATCCACCTCGACGGTGTGGTTGGCGAGACGCACGTCGAACTTGGTTCCCACCACCGTGACCACGTAGGGGCCGGCGGTAACCGAGAAGCGCCAGCCCGGGGGCTGGTGCGGAACCGAGAGGTGCGCGGTCCCACGCTCGACCGAGGGGCGGTGCTGGCTGTCCCAGGTGATGGCCGAGTTCTCGTCGAGATCGGCCACGGCGCCGCCACCGAGCCCGACCCGCGCTCGCTCGCCCACGCGGGTGCGTACGACGTGGCCAGGCGCCCGTTCGGCCTCGGAGATGGGGACTTCGTCGATGGCCTTGTTTTGCGATTCGGCGACCACGGGCTTGGCTTCGATGGGCGTGGTCGGTTGGCTTGCGGAGGGCGGCGCGGCGGGAGCGGGCGCGGTGGCGACTTCCGCGTGTCGAGGCAGGTAGGAATAGGCGAGGGCGCCAGCGGCGAAAACCAGAACCAGCGCGGATCCGACAAGCAGGAAGCGTCCGACAATGCGGGGACGTGGCGAATCCATCTCTTCGGCGACCTTGGCCCAAACCCGCCGATGGGTAATCTCGTCGCCCGTGCGTTGAGCGGCCCCGTCGAGGCCCTCGCGGATCAAGCGCTCCGCTTCGTCCTGAGGCGAATCTAGCCACTTCATGGCACCATCCTCCTTGCCGTCTTCACCATTTCGGCGCGGGCATGGTGGAGGCGCGACCAAACCGTGTTTTCCGGGCAACCGACAACGTCGGAGATCTCCTTGGCCGACAGCCCTTCGATCTCGAAAAGCACCAAGACCGTGCGTTTTTTGGGCGCCAGCTTGCCCAGCAAGCGGTCGAGGGTCGCGAGGTGCGTTGAGCGTTCCGAGGGATCCACGGTTGGTTGCGGTTTCTCCCTCAAGATCGTGGCTCGCATCAACTCGCGCGAGCGACGCCGGCGGCCCAAACGAATCGCGTGGCGGGCGGCGATCCGGTAAATCCAGGTGGAAAGCTGGGCCTCGCCGCGGAAGTGGCGCAGGCTGCGGTAGACCGCGATGAAGATGTCCTGGGTCGCGTCCTCGCGCTCTTCGACAGGGATGCCCAGCGCGGCCGAGAATCGATGCACAAGGGGTGCGTAGCGATCATAGAGGCTGCGCCAAGCGGTCATTTCTCCGGCCCGACAGGAGCGGACGAGTTCGGCGTCAGCGATGGCGGCCGGTACTGGCGACGGGGTCTTGGTGAACTGCTTTTGCACCATGTTGGCCTTTAGATGATTAGAGGCGCCCATCCGCCTTCATCATCATCCTACATCAAAACCAAAAGCCAACGCCGAGGGACAGGGTAGCGAAGGCGGATGGATTGGCGAAGATAACCCTCGACGCATCGCTCTCGGCAGTCACCTCATAGCGCCTGATGGCAACGTGGCCACTGAGGTCGGCGCTGGCAAAGAAATGATTCGCCCAGAAATGCTGGTAGCCGATTCGCAGCCCAGCGGCCACGGCTAGGTGTTCTTCGTATTGGCTCCGGCCGTTCGAGTCGGACGCAAGCCACAGCAAGTCGAGCGTGGTCGCAGGGCCGCCGTAGAATCTTCCCCGACCCGTTGCCCAGCCCCAAAGAAGGGACAGTTCCCCTGCGGTGTGCACCACGGTCGCGCTTCCCTGTTTCAAGGGCTGGTTCGCGAATCCCGCGAACCCCGCGGCCAGATCGATCCACAGGCCATCGCCAGGCTGCTGGGCTCGGGTCACTCGTACCGCGGCCGAGAGCTTCAGCTCGAATCCGCCCATGTCTTCAATACCACCTGGAAAGCGCCGGCCCACGTCCAAGGCAAGCGCCAGGCGGGGCAAGTCGATCTTCGGCGCGGGCGCGGGCGGCGCTTGCGTTTGCGGCGGCGGGGAGGAAATGGGACTGCGCTGCTCGGGCAAGGCGGGGATTCCGATCTCCTCGAAGTAGCGATCGACGATGAGGGCGATGGTATCGGCCAGGGCGGGACAGTCACGCGTCTCCGCGCGGGTCGGGACGGGCAGGGTGCGATACAGTTTCACCAGTCCCCCTTTGTCGAGGAGGAAAATGCTCATCTCGCCGGTCGCGAGCGGGGCCGAGAGGACCAGGGTCACCCGCATCGCGGGATCTTCCTCGGCTTGCGCAACGACCAGCCTAGGTGCGTGCGCTTCCAGCGCCGCCGCAACCTGCGCCGGGGCAGGGCAGCTGTCGGCGGGGCCGGGTGCGACCGTCACCAGCGCGGACTGGGTGAGCGCCAAGAGCAAGGTTGCGTACACTGACCCGATTCTACATCGCGGCAGTGGCGACGGTGAATGATACCCAGCTTGGCCGTCATTTCGTTGCCGATTCGCTGACCAAGCGGGACACTTCGCTCTTCGAGCGCAGCACGCAGTCCTCGATGGCGAGGCCGCCGAAGTAGTTGCCGGTGAGAAAGACACGCGATCCGGCGATGCCGCGGGCGATGGCTTTCACGATTTCGCCGTGACCGAGGCCGGGCGAGGGCAGGAACGACCTGTGCTCGAAAACCTCGGCGAAATCGCAACGGCTGATGCCGAGGACCGTGGCGATGCGATCCAGCCGCTCGTCGCGGGTCAATCCCATGCGGAAGTGGAAGGCAATGCCGCGCCAGCGGTCATCGGGTACGACATCGCGGCTGACGGCGGAGGAGAAGGCGTTGTCGAGGGGAACCAGGCCAAGAATGCGCGGAAAGCTTAGGCGATCCTTGGCCACGACCACGCCGGTGGAGTCAATGGTCGCGGTGCGGATGCGAGAGAGGGCTTCGGCCGCCGCAGGGGCGAGCTGGGCGAGAATTTGGGCTGCGATTTCCGGGGGAACGGCGAGCGCCAGGCTGCGCGCCTGCCAGGTCGAGCCGTCGTTGGCAGTGAGGGCGAACCCCTGCGGGTCGCGACCGATCTTCTGCACCGAGGCGTTGCAACGCAGCTCGATGGCGTTTGCTTGTGCCAGGCGGTCGACCAAGGTCGAGAGACCTTGCACAAGCGTGAACGTGCGCGGGAAATCCTTTCTTCGCGGCCGTCGCTTGAAGAGCATCTCGGCCGGAAAATCGTCGGCGCGCTGGCAAGGAACGGCGGAAAGGAGCGGCGAGAACACGCGCTGCCAGTTGCGCTTGCCCACCAGGCTGCCGTAGTAGTCGCCCACCGTGCGGCCCGCCTTGCGCTCCGTGAAGATGCGCCACGCCGTAGCCAAGAGCTCGCCCAGCGCGAGTTCGGAGGACACCGAACGCACCCTGCCGTCGACAAAAAGCCGGAAGGGCGCCTTGTGGCGCCGCGCCACCGCGTCTCGTAGTTGCGTGGCGACGAGGATGTCGAGCAGCGAACCGTACGAATTATAGAGGGTGTGCGTACCGAGCTCGAACCAAAACCCATTCGAGGTGCGCGCTGTTTGGATGCAGCCACCCGCCCGCGCCGCTGCTTCAAGCACGACGGAGCGCAGTCCCGCCGAGGCCGCGTGGTGCGCGAAGGACAGGCCGCTGATGCCGGCGCCGACAATGGCCACGTCGAAGGTTTCGCTCACGAGAGAAACCTACGGGGTCCGCGCCGGGTTGTCTACCTGGGGCAAAACTCTGGCTCCCCACACGATGCGCAGAGGCTCGCGAAGCCCTTGAAGCGCGACGAGCAAATGGATAGTCTCCCGAGATGCTGCTTGATGGTCCTTTGCGCGAAGCTCTCACGTTCGACGATGTCTTGCTCGTGCCGGCGGAGAGCGAAATCATTCCCAAAGACGTCGATGTCCGCTCGTACCTAACCGCGAGCATTTCGCTGGCCATTCCCATCCTGTCGTCGGCCATGGACACGGTGACCGAGGCGCCCACCGCAATCTGCATGGCGCGCGAGGGCGGGCTCGGCGTCATCCACAAGAATATGACCATCGACGAGCAGGTTCTCGAGGTCACCAAGGTGAAGAAGGCCGAGACTGGCGTGGTCATCGATCCGGTCACCATCGATCCGGATCAGAAGCTCTTTGCGGCGCTCGAACTCATGCGCCGGCACCAGATTTCCGGCTTGCCCGTGGTCGGCCGCGACGGCAGACCGGTCGGCATCCTCACCAACCGCGATGTGCGCTTCGAACGCAACCTCGACCAGCCGGTGCGCGACGTGATGACCACCAACCTCATCACCGCGCCGGAAGGCATGAGCCTGGAAGGCTCGAAGGAGCTTCTGCACAAGAACCGCATCGAGAAGCTGCTGGTCATCGACAGCGCGGGCAAGCTGCACGGCCTCATCACCATCAAGGACATCGAAAAGGCGCAGCAGCACCCCTACGCGGCCAAGGACGACTTGGGCCGCTTGCGCGTGGGCGCGGCCGTGGGGACAAGCGCGGACATGCAGGCGCGCGTGGCTGCCCTGCTGCATGTCGGTTGCGACGTGATCTGCGTGGACACCGCGCACGGACATTCCAAGGCCGTGCTCGAAGCCGTGGCTGACGTGCGCAAGACCTTCCCCAAGGCACAGATCCTGGCGGGCAACGTGGCCACGGCCGAGGGCGCGCTGGCCCTGGCCAAGGCCGGCGCCGACGCGGTCAAGGTAGGCATGGGGCCAGGCTCGATTTGCACCACGCGCGTGGTGGCCGGCATCGGCGTACCGCAAGTGACCGCCGTGTCCGACTGCGCGCGCGCCCTGGCCAAGACCGACGTGCGCGTGGTCTCCGACGGTGGCATCAAGTATTCGGGCGACATGGTCAAGGCCATCGCGGCCGGCGCGCACACCGTGATGATCGGCAGCCTCTTCGCCGGCACCGACGAAGCGCCGGGCGAAATCATCTTGTACCAAGGCCGCAGCTACAAACTCTATCGCGGCATGGGCTCGGTCGCCGCTATGCGCGCGGGCAGCAAGGATCGCTACTTCCAGGCCGAGGTCACCACCGAGGCGAAGTTGGTGCCCGAGGGCATCGAGGGCCGCGTTCCTTACCGCGGCAGCCTTGGGCAGTCGATCTACCAGCTCATCGGCGGCTTGCGCTCGGGCATGGGCTACTGCGGGTGCAAGAACCTGGACGAGCTGCGCACTAAGGCGCGCTTCATCAAGATCACGTCGTCCGGTCTGCGCGAATCGCACGTGCACGATGTGATCATCACCAAGGAAGCCCCAAACTATCGTGTCGAGCAATAGGCTGAATCACCCCATGGCAGCCAAGCAAATCATTCTCATCCTCGATTTTGGCTCGCAGTACACGCAGCTCATCGCGCGCCGGGTGCGCGAGCAGAATGTGTATTCCGAGATTCATCCCTTCGATATTTCGCTCGATCGCATCGCGGCCATGAAGCCCGCGGGAATCATCCTGTCTGGCGGGCCATCCTCCGTATACGAGAAGGGTGCGCCCAGGATTTCGCCCGACATCTTCACCCTGGGTGCGCCGATTCTGGGCATCTGCTACGGCGTGCAGCTGACCAGCTTGCTCTTGGGCGGCAAGGTGGTCTCGGCCACGCATCGCGAATATGGGCGCGCCAGCGTGCACCTGGAAACAGGGTCGGAGCTGTTCCACGGTTTCGCCGCGGGCGACGACTTGGCGGTGTGGATGAGCCACGGCGACCGCGTGGAATCCCTGCCGGATGATTTTCGCTGCGTGGGCACCAGTTCCAATTGCCCCTTTGCCGCGGTCGAGGCGCCCAGCCGCAAGTTCTGGGGCGTGCAGTTCCATCCCGAGGTGGCGCACACGCCGCGCGGGATGGAGATCCTGGGCAACTTCCTTTTCCGCATCTGCAAGTGCCGGCCCAGTTGGACCATGGCCAACTTCGTCGACGAGGCGGTGGCGCAGGTCCAGCAGCAAGCGCCGAGCGGTCGCGTGATCTGCGGTTTGTCGGGCGGCGTGGATTCGTCGGTGGCCGCCTCGCTGGTCCACCGCGCGGTGGGCGACCGATTGACCTGCATCTTCGTCGACAACGGGCTTCTGCGCGCGCGCGAGGCGGTGCAGGTGGAGGCCCTTTTTCGCGGCGCCTTCAAGATGAATCTGGTGGTCGTGGACGCGGCCGAACGCTTTTTGTCGAAGCTGACGGGGGTCGACGATCCCGAACAGAAGCGCAAGATCATTGGGCGCGAGTTCATTGCTGTCTTCGACGAGGAAGCGCAGAAACTGGGCGGCGCCGACTACCTGGTGCAAGGCACGCTCTATCCCGACGTCATCGAGTCGGTGTCGCACAAGGGGCCGTCGGCCACCATCAAGTCCCATCACAACGTGGGTGGTTTGCCCGAGAAGATGAAGCTCACACTCATCGAGCCGTTGCGCGAGCTGTTCAAGGACGAGGTGCGCGCCTTGGGCGCCGAGTGCGGACTGCCGCACGATATACTGTGGCGGCAGCCATTTCCGGGCCCGGGGCTGGCGGTGCGCGTTCTCGGTCCGGTCAGCAAGCCCGCCTGCGAAATTCTGCGCGCGGCGGACGTCATCATCGACGAGGAAATTCGCGCGGCCGGCCTTTACGAGAGCATCTGGCAATCCTTCGGCGTGCTCCTGCCCGTGCGCACCGTCGGAGTCATGGGCGACGAGCGCACCTACGCCAAGGTGCTCGCCATTCGCGCCGTGCACTCGCGCGACGGCATGACCGCCGACTGGGTGCCGCTGCCGCATGACCTTCTGGCCACGATTTCCTCGCGCATCGTCAACGAGGTGCGCGGCATCAACCGCGTGGTCTACGACATTTCGTCCAAACCGCCAGCGACCATCGAATGGGAATAGCGGCGCGGCTGCTGCCTCTCGGCTTGCTTCTGTTCGCGGCGACGGGACAAGGCAAAGATAAGGAAGACAAGGCGGTCTTCACGCAAGTCGTGGCCGGCGTCGACATCGACTGGACGGCGGGAACGCTGACCGCGCAGGCAGGCGCCGCCGCGGACATGCGCATGCCGGGCCCCAACGCCGCCCGTCCAGGCGCGGGTCCAGGCGCGGAACGCCGCGCGCGCGCCCAAGCCGAGGGCAAGCTGGCGGCGGCGCTGCGGACGATGGTTTCAGGCAAGCAGCTCGACATCGAGTCAGTCGTCAAGCGCGCCACGGTGATTCGGACCGAATATCAATCGGACGGCGGCGTGTTCCTCTGGCTAGGTCTTGGCTTTGCGCGGATCGCCCCGGCCCGGGACGCGCAAAGAGCGCTGAAGATTGCCAGCATGCCCTTCGCGTTCGCGCCCACGCTCGCGAGTGGCGGGCGGGAAGCGCCGCTCGCTTTCGCCACCTACCGGCCCGCGAGCGAATGTCCCAAGGACGCGGTAGGAATCAAATATGCTAGCAAGGGGCGGCTTGAGCTTGGGGCCGGGGATGCGAGACTTTTCGATTCCTTGGCCGGCGCGGCGGTCGTGATCTACCTTGAACAATCGCAACCATGAGCAGAATCGTCACACTCGTCTGTCTTCTCGCGAGCGGCGTCGCGCTGGCGCAGACGCCGACGCCCGCGCCCGCGCCGTCCCCAGCGCCGTCCGATGATCGCATCGTGCGCGCCGAGGTGCCCATCGTGGCCGGCAATGCCGTCAGCGCCAAAAAGCGGGCGTTGGCCGATGCCTTTCGCCAGGCGACCGAGAAGGCATTCGCCGAGCTGCTCAAGGACGGCGAGCCGTTGCCGCAGCCCTGGCCGCCGGGAGTGATTCAGATCAAGGCGTCGTTGGCCAGCGCGGCCCAGAAGTACATTCGCAGCTACCGCCTCATCGAGCAGGACGGCGAGGGTGGAGTCTTGCACGTCATGCTGGAAATCGACGTGGATACGGTCTCGCTGCGGCGGGAACTGGATCGCGCGCGCGGCCCAGCGAACGTGGCGACGCCCGCGCCCAGGCCAGTCGCGAACTCCGTTCTAACGGCGGGCCCGGCCGGCGCGGTGATGGTGGCGGCCTTGAACGCGGCAGGGCTACGCGCGATTGTCGATCCGGCGGTGAGCGAGGCGCAGCTGGTGGGCAGTGCCACCAAGCAAAACGCGCACGCGCTTTTTGCGACCTCCACAAGCCGCCCGGAAGGAATCGTGCGCGGCGCCGCGCGGGTGGCTGTCACGTGCTCCATCCGGTCGCGCTTGCTCCTCTCCGGCCCGCCGGGAGGGCGCGCGGTGGTGCGCGCGGTGGTGATCGACCGCAACGACGAGGCGTGGGGCTTCGCCGTCGAGGAGGCCGGCGCGCGCAACGCATGCTTCGAGCGCGCGGCGAGCGCCGCGGTACGCGCGTTCACCGCCACCGTACGCGCCCCCGCGGTGACCGCGCCATTCGTGACCGTGCAGTTAGGGTTTGAAGACGTGGGCGTGATTCCAATCGTCTTGCAGGCGCTCAAGCGCATGGGCTCGGTCACGGCGACCGAGCCTCGTCACATCGCCGCCACGACGGCCGAGCTACGCGTGTTTACGCGCATCGCTGGCCCCGCGCTGGCGCAAATGTTGGTGCGCGAGATTGGCGGCAAGCTCGTTCTCGAACCGACGGTGTCGACCAACGAACAGATTGGATGGCGCGTTCGCAACGTGGAGCCATCCGTGCAGGAAGAGAATCGGTGAAATCATGAAAGCGTTCTTTGTGTTCGTTGTAGCGGTGGGATTGATCTTGGGCTGCGCCACCATGAAGCCCGAAGGGACGGCAATTTTGCGCGTGGAGTGCAACGTGCCCGATGCCATCGTGCTTCTCGACGACGTGTTGCTTGGGCGCGCCTCCGAATTGGCCAAGAAAGACAAATCTATCCGCCCCGGCTTCTCGCGCGTGGAAGTCCGATCTCCCGGCCACTACTCCTACTTCACCGAGATCACCGTGCCCGAAGGCGGCGTGGCGGCGATCAAGGCCGAGCTGCACCCGCTTCTCGATTGAGCGGCTACGGCTTACCCACGGCGCGCCGGTGGAGGGCCATATGCCCGCGCTGGATGCCTTCGCCGGCCAGGGCCTTGAGGGCGGCCAGGTTCTGCGCCAGGCCCACGCTGCCGATGACCTCGCCCAGCTCGCGCGCCGACTTCACGCCGAGAACGCGCAGGGCAAGAGCGGCACCCGCATGCACTTGCAGCGTGCCGCCTACCGTGCCGAGGGCCAGGGGCATCTCCAAGCGGCCGACCAGCCCATCGCCTTGCACGCGCCAGACGGCGAGCGGCCGGTAGCGGCCGTCGCGCGCGGCAAAGGCGTGGGCGCCCGCCTCGATGCCGCGCCAGTCATTGCCGGTGGCGATGACCACGGGGTCCACGCCGTTCATGATGCCCTTGTTGTGGGTGGCGGCACGGTAGATGTCGTCTTCGGCGAAACGCGAGGCCGCCGCGATGGCGTGGGCCAGGGCCTCGCCTTCCTCGACGGGCTTGTCGCTCGCCAATGCCACGAAAGGAACCTTGCCCGACACGCGAACCATACGGCGGTCGGAGAGATTGGTCAAAATGCGTAGGCCGACGCGGGCGCTTGCGATCTCGGCGAGCCTTTCGGCTAGCGCCTCGGCCGCGGTATTGACCATGTTGGCGCCCATGGCGTCGCGGCAGTCGATGTGCAGGTGTACCACCAAACGCCGGTCGGGTAGAGCGCGGATCTCGACGTCGCGGCAGCCGCCGCCGCGCTCGCGCAGGCGGGGCAGAGCGGCATCCGTCCGGGCCATGATGTCGTCGCGTGCGGCCTGCAAGGCCAGGGTTGCGCTGGCGATGTCGGCCACTTCGCGCAGCTCGACCTGCGCGGTCATGATGGATTCGTCCGAGTCGGCGAAGAAACCGCCGCCCTCGCGAACCAGTCGCGCGGCGTTGGAGGCCGCGGCGATGACCGACGGCTCTTCCACCGCCATGGGAACCAGGCGGTCCACGCCGTTGACCACGAAATTCAGCGCCAGCCCAAGCGGCAGGGCGTAGATGCCCACCGCGTTTTCGATCATGCGATCGGCCCCGGCGGGCGCGATACCGCCCGACGCGAGCAGGGCCAATTCCTCGGAAGAAAGCCCAACCTGGCGGGCCAGTTCCGCTTGGCGTTCATCGAGAGGCAGACGGTAAAAACCAGGTAGGCGCGAATTCGGGCGGGCGTCAGACATGAAACATCCCGGAATTCTCGCTGCGCTCTTCGCCGGGAACACGCCGTCGCACCCCATCGCGATCCATGTCGACGTCGAGCGGAACCAGGGGTTTGGGCAAGGCGCGCGCGAAGAGGCGCGCAGCCTCGGGCGTGGCGAACATGCCCACGCCGATGTCTCCGCCGCCGGCTCCCGACGGTTTGGCGATGCCACCCAGTTCCTTGGCCACGTCGGCCGCGCGTGTGAACGGACCGGTGACGATGGGCACGGAAGCGGCCGTGCCCAAGACGGCCAGGCGTCTGCCGTAGCGGCCGGCGGCTTCCACTGCGCCGGTGGCGTTGCCGGCGCGGATCTCGGCCACGAAGCGTCCGGCGATCTCGCCGAGGTTTTCGATGATCTGGCGGTAAGCGGTGGGATCCTTCTTGGCGAATTTCTTCACGCCGTCGATCATGGCCGCGGTCGAAACCGCCGCCCCGGTCCAGAAGACGACCAAGTGCAAGCTGGACGGCGGCGTGAGGGGTTCCACCGTTGGCACGTTCGAGGCGTGCCGTTCGACCCGGATCAATCCGCCGTGGGCGGCGGCGGCCACGTCGGCGCCCGAGCCTTGCTCGCCCTGGGCCGCGTGATGCGCGGCGAGGGCGATGGCGAAGATCTTGTCGCGGTTCTGCGCCACGGAGATACCAGCCGATTCGAAGACCGCGCCCACGGTGGCTACCGCGGTGGCGGCGCTGGAACCGAGGCCGATCTTGACATCACCCTGGCGAAAACCGTCGGTATTCACCAGAACCGAACCAGCGGGCAAAGCGGACGAAGCCTCTCCGAGTTCTGCCTTGGCCCGCTTGACGGATTCGCCGACGATCTCGGACATGGGGTCGAGGCCGGGCAGATACTGGGCCACCGCGTGCCGGGAAATCGCGGCCAAGACCGCGGGACCTTCCTCAAGCACCGCGTATTCGCCGACCAGGAAGATTTTCCCCGGTGCGACGACGACCGGTGTTCCCACCAAGGTGCTGCGTTCGCGGCTCATGCTGTGTCTTCACCCACACTGTTCGGCAACGATATGCGCTCCATTGCCAGGCGCAAGCACCAAGACTCTCATGACTCCCGGGGTGGTGGCTAGTGCGGCCTCCACTTTGGCTGCGTCGGCGGCGGCGCACAGAACCTTGACGTGAGGGCCCGCGTCGATGGTGAAGAAGGCTGGGATGCCTCCGGCCCGCAGGGCTTTCGTCGTTGCGATGGCGGCGAGGGTGGCTGGGTTCCAGTAGAGAATGTGGGGATCCGCGGCCATCGCGCAGGCGTGCATGCGCATGGCACTGCGCTCGGCCACGGCGCCCAATCGGGCCAGATCGCGCAGGGTCACGGCGTTGCGAGCTTCGTCGAGATCCACCGGCACGGAGGCGAGCCAGTCGCGATAGTAGGGCGAGGTTCGTGCCGTGCGCTCCATCGCGGCGGTCGAGGCGATGGCCTTTTCGCCCTTGGCGGTGATGGCCACGCACAGGCGAACGTTCCAGGCCTGCGGGTCGAGCACTCCATGCGCCACGGCGTCGCTACCGTCGCTGCGCGTGCCAGGATCCATCTCGGCAAAGCCGCCGAAGATCGAACGGGCGGCGGAGCCCGATCCGCGACGGGCCAGCTCGGACAGTTCCGACGGTGACAAGCGAAGGCCCGCGGCCCGCGAAGCGGCCAAGGCTAGGGCCGCGAACCCGGCCGCCGACGAGGCCAGGCCGGCCGCGGTCGGCACGGTGTTGGCGGTGGCCACCTCGGCGAAGCGGGCGATGCCGGCGCGCTGGCGCACCAGATCGAGGAAGCGGCAAACTCGCTCCGCGAAACGGGCGTCGGCTTCACGACCGCCGAAGGTGATGTGGTCGCGATCGGTATGGGCGACGAAGCGCACGCTGGTCTCGCTGCCCAGGTCGGCGAGGGTCAGGGATAGGCTGCCGGCGGCGGGCAGGTTGAGGGCGGCATCGCGCTTGCCCCAGTATTTCACCAGGGCGATGTTGGTGCCGGCGCGAGCGGTGACGAAGATTGGCGGCGAGGCTTCAGTCATGGCCGATGGTGGTGACGAATCCGTAGTACCCCTTGGCGCGCCAGTGGCGCAAGACTTCGTCGCCGTGCTCTGCGGCGAGGACGATGACGGCGCCGCCACCACCCGCGCCGGTCAGTTTGCCGCCCAGGGCACCCGCCGCGCGGGCGGAGTGGATCATCTCGTCGAGTTCCGGGGTGGAGACTCCGATCCCGCTCAGGAGCCCATGCGCCATGGTGAACAGGCGCGCCAAGGCCGAAATATCGCCGTCGCGCAAAGCCCGCATGCCAGCGCGTGCGAGATCGCCCATGGTTTCCAGCAACCGCCGCGCTACTGGCGTGGTGTCGCACAGCCTAGCGACTCCGGCGACCAGCGCTCCCGTGTCGTGGGGTTTTCCGGTCAGGCCAATGCACAGCTCAAAGGTCGTCTTGACAGGCAAATCCTGCCAGCCGCTGCCACGATCGAAACTGCCCACGCAGCCTCGGCTGGCCGCGGCGGCGTCGATGCCTGAAGGAGTGCGATGAAACACCGATTCGGCCGCGGCGGCCGCGGCGAGCGCGTCGGCTTCGCTGGCGCCGGTACGTGCGGCCACGGCGCGGGCGATGGCCACGGCCATGGCGGCAGAACTGCCCAAGCCGGCCCGTGCTGGCACCTCGGCTTCCAGCCAGAAATCGAGACTTGTCGGGTCGGTTTTCAATCGTTCGAGCAGGCGGGCAACAGCTTGCCCAGGCAAGGAATCGTCGCCGACCTGGGCATCGAGTTCCCATGCCGGGGCCGAAATGACGCCTTTGCCGGGGCTGGCGTGGGCGCGCACACCGGCGCGCATGCCGGCCGCGATGGCCGGATGCCCGTGTACGACGGCGTGCTCGCCGAGCAAGATGACCTTGCCGTGGCCGAAGCCGGTCGTGCTCTCTTCGGCGGCTGTCATCGCGGATTCTGCGCCAGCCAATCGCGCAATTCGCCGGTGATCACCTTAGGCGCCTGGGCCAGATCCGAGGCGCGGCGCACGCCGGCCAGCATGCAGGCGGTGCGCAGGCCATCGATGACCGAGGCCAGAAAGCGTGTCGCGCCTTCCGCGCCGCCTTGGCTGGCGGCGGCCAGGACCGGTTGGGCCAGGCCAACCACGCGGGCGCCGAGCGCCATGGCGCGGGCCACGTCGAGCCCGGTGCGGATACCGCCCGAGGCGATGAGTTCCGCGCGCAGGTCGCTCGGAGCGAGCCAGCCGAGGCAGGCTGCGGTGGGAATGCCCCACTCGCGGAAGATTTCGCCGCGCGCGGCTTGCTCGCCCTTGGCGCGCAGGGATTCGATGGCGATCCAGGACGTTCCACCCGCGCCCGAAACATCGATGGCGGCGACGCCCGCCTGATCGAGAAGGCGGGCGACCATGGGCGAGATACCACACCCGGTTTCCTTAACCACGATTGGTCGGCCAAGCTCGGCGGCCACGCGCTCGATGGTCGCCAGGCACTTGCGGAAGTCGGTGTCGCCGCCGGGCTGGGCCAGCTCTTGGCCCACGTTGAGGTGGATGGCCAGGGCATCGGCGCCAACGCGGTCGATGGCCGCGGTGATGGCGCGGGTCTTGAGGGCGCCCAATTGAACGACGCCAAGATTGGCCAGAATCAAAATGTCCGGAGCTACGTCGCGGACGTCGTAGGTCGAGGCAAGTTCGGGTTTGTCGAGCATGGGGCGCTGGCTGCCGAGGCCGAAGGCGATGCCCAGGGTTTGCGCGGCGGTGGCCAGGGCGCGATTGATGGCACGGCCCTCGCGGGTGCCTCCGGTCATGCCGGTGATGAGAATCGGCGCGGCCAGCGGGTGGCCGAGCAAGGTTGTCCGCAGGTCGACATCGCCGAATGCCTGTTCGGGAAGGGCCGTGTGAACGAAGTGGACATTCTCAAGCAGGGTCGAGCGGTGATAGGCGCCAGCCCCAGAGCGCGCAATCTGGATATGGTCGGCCTTTCGTTTCGCGATGTCGGTGGCGGGCTTGCGTGGCATGCGGGAGACGCTTATTTGAGCACGGGGCATGCGAGCCGTCGAGAGCGGATCCTTCGCCAGTCCTTGCCGCGCGGCCTAGGCGGTCCACAGCGCGCGCAGCTTGGCTGCGACGTCGATGCTGGCGCGGCCTCCGGCTTCTGGCTTGTCGGCCACCGCGTGGACCGGATCGTGCAGGGTGATGCGCTCGAATCGGTCGAGGATGGTCTCGGGAATGAAGCGGGTGAGCGGCGCGATGACATGGCGGTCGCCGTAGCGGGGTTGCTGGCGGACGAAGAAGCGCAGCGGCCGGATCAAGTGCAGCGAACTCTTGGCGCGGGTCATGGCCACGTAGAGCAGGCGACGCTCTTCCTCGATTTCCTCGGGAGTGCCGGTGGCCATGTCCGATGGGATGCAACCGTCGACCACGTTGAGGACGAAGACCGCGTCCCATTCCTGGCCCTTGGCGGAGTGAATGGTGGACAGGATGAGGTAGTCCTCGTCAAGGTAGGGCGGACCGGCCTCGGTGCCGGTGGCGCTGGGCGGGTCGAGGGTCAGTTCAGACAGGAAGCGTTCGCGGCTGTCGAAGCCGCCCGCGATTTGTTCTAGCTGTTCGAGGTCGCCGGCGCGCGCGTGGGCATCGCCGTGCAAGGCCTCCAGGCGCGGTTCGTACCAGCGGCGGACGCCGCCGATCTGGCCTGGCCACGCGGCTGTCTGTGCGTGCAGCGAGGTCATGAGTTCGCAGAAGCTCGGCCATTCCGCTTGGGCCGCGCCAGTGGGCGAAAAGCCCTTCAAGGTTTCGAGGTCGAAACCGCGGCCTTCCAGCCATTCCCAGGCGTGCCCCGCGCCAGCCGGCCCCACGCCGGTTAAAAGCTGCAAGGTGCGAAAGGCGGCGATGGAGTCGCGCGCGTTCTCCGCCCAGCGCAAGATGCCGAGCACGTCCTTGATGTGCGCGGCCTCCAGAAAGCGCAGTCCGCCGTACTTCACGAAGGGAATGTTCCGTCGCGCCAGTTCGACTTCCAGCGCGTCGCTGTGGTGGGCGGCGCGGAAGAGTACGGCTTGGCGTTTGAGTTCGAGCCCGGCTTCCCGCTCGGCGAGCACCTTTTCAGCGACGTAGCGGACTTCCTCGGCCTCGTCGTTCACGGTGACGAGCAGCGGCCGGCCGCCGTCCTTGCGCGTGGAAAAGAGATCCTTGGTGAAGCGTTGCTTGCAAAGGCCGATGGTGGCGTTGGAGGCGTCGAGGATGGCCTGGCTCGACCGGTAGTTCTGTTCCAGGGTGATGACCGCGGCGGGCGGCGTGTATTGGTTCGGAAAATCGAGAATGTTGCGCACGCTGGCCGCGCGGAACGAGTAGATCGATTGGGCATCGTCGCCCACCACGGTGACGCCATTGCCGTCAGGCTTGAGCTTGAGGAGGATTTCGGCCTGCAGCTTGTTGGTGTCCTGGTATTCGTCGACCAGCACATGGTCGAAGCGCTCGCCGACCTTGGCCGCGAGATCGGGCTCGGACATCAACATCCACCAGTAGAGCAGGAGGTCGTCGTAGTCGAGCACATGGCGCTCCCGCTTGGCTTCGACGTAGGCGGCGAAAAGTTGGCGCAGCTGGCTTTCCCATTCGACATACCAGGTGAACGATTGCTTGAGGCACGCGCCGAGCGGCTCTTGCGCGTTGACCGCGCGCGAGTAGATGGCGAGACAGGTGGCCTTGCGCGGGAAGCGTTTCTCGGTTTTCGCAAACCCAAGCTGGTGGCGAAGCAGGTCGATGAGGTCGGCCGAGTCCTCGCGGTCGAGCACGGTGAACGAGGGATCGAGCCCGATGGACGAGGCGTGCAGACGAAGCAAGCGGTTGGCAATGGAATGGAAGGTGCCCGCCCAGCTCAATCCGCCCACGCTGGCGTTGGCGGGCAGCTTGGCGCGCCTCTGACCGAGGATGAGTTGTGTCCGCCGCAGCATTTCGGCCGCCGCCCTTCGCGTGAAGGTAAGCAGGAGAACGCGCCGGGAATCCGCGCCGCGGGCGATCAACTCCGCCACCCGGTGGGCGAGCGTGGCGGTCTTGCCCGAGCCCGCGCCGGCGATGATCAACAGCGGGCCATTCCCGTATTCCATGGCCTCGCGCTGGGCGGGGTTGAGCTCTACGACGTGCTTGTCCACGATGCTTCGAGCCTAATCAAATGTTCAGTGTCAGGCAAGGATTCGGCATCTGCATGTGCGTCAGGGGCGAACATCCGGGAGGACGACGTCCGGCTTCGGCCTCTCGGCGAATTCAATCCGGCTGACCCCATCCACCGTTATCGTGAACGCGCCATAGTCTTTCTCGACCTTGCCTTCGATGAGGTAGGGGCGGTGGTGATCGAGCATGTGGCAGAAGCGGCGGTAGGTGTCGGGGAAGAAGGTGCACTCCATGAGGCCGGTTTCGTCCTCGAAGGTGATGAATTCCATGGGCTCGCCTTGGATCGTCGAGACGACCTTGCCGGTGACCAGAAAGCCGGCGCAGCGCACGCGCCGGCCCGCGTAGCGGGGGAGATCCTTGGCTTTGACGACGTGATGGCGACGGACGGCGTTCGAGCAGAGCACCATCGGGTGCACGTCGCATAGGAACCCGAGCGCCTGCATCTCCGCGTGCAGGCGGGCTTGCGGATCGTCGGGCAGCAGCGACGGCCGGGGGATGTCCGCCGCACTGGTGAACAGATCGCGCGAGGTGCGGCCGGCGGCGTGCTTGCGCCAGGCCGCGAGCTGCCACAGCAGGGCCGCGTGGCTTTCGTCGGGGTGTAGCTCGTCGAAGGCGCGTGCGTAGACCAGGACGCGCGCTTCCTCCTCGTCGGGGCGGACGCGCTCGAGAAAGTCGGCGAGGTCACGGTACGGCCGCTGGGTCACGATGCGGCTGCGGGTTTCCTCGCTGAGATGGCGCAAGGTCAGCCAGCCGACGCGCACGGCGCCGTCGTCACCTTGCCAGCGAATTTCGCTGTGGTTCACGTCGGGTGGCAGCACGCGCACGCCGAGGCGGCGGATCTCGGACACGTAGGCGGCGGTGGAATAGAAACCACCCTGGTTGCTGATCACGGCGGCCATGAACTCGGCGGGAAAATGCGTCTTCAAATACGCGGCCTGGAACGACACGCGCGCGTACGAGGCGCTGTGGGGCTTGCAGAAGGAATAACCGTCGAAGGACAGGATCATCTCCCACACCGCCTCAATTTGTTCGGTGGAAACCCCGCGACTGCGCGCGCCCGCGATGAACCGGCGCAGGTAGTCGGGTAGGCGTCGGGCGCGATCCTTCTTGCTCATCACCTTGCGCAGGCCGTCCGCCTCGACGTGGTCGAAGCCGGCCAGGGCCATGGCCGCCTTGGCCACGTCTTCCTGGTAGACCATGATGCCGTAGTTGTCGTCGAGCACACCCTCGATCAGCGGGTGAATCGGCTGCCAGGCGCCGCCGTGCAAGCGGCGCAGGTATTCGTGGATCCACTTGTTGGCGGCAGGGCGGATGATGCTGCTGTGGATGACCACGTGCTCGTAGTCGCCGCGGCGTGCTTTCTGTTGCAGGAGCCGCGTGGCCGGACTCTCGATGTAAAAGCAGCCCATGGTGCCGCCCTCGGCAATGCGCTTCTGGGTTGCGAGGTCGTCCTCGGGTTCCCAACCGTCTTCCTGAAATGGAATGCCGCTGGCTTGCACGTTGGCCACGGCGTCGCGGATCACGCCGAGGCTGCGGTTGCCGAGCAGATCGATCTTCACCAGGCCGGCGGTCTCGGTGCCGTCCTTTTCCCACTGGATGATGGGCACGCCCTTGGGCGCGATCTCGACGGGAACATAACCGTCGATGGGGTCGGGCGTGATGACCACGCCACCCGGGTGCACGGAGATGTGGCGCGGAATTCCGATCAGGCGCTGGGCCAGTTGCAGGATCTCGGGCCAGGGTTCGGGGAAATCGAGATCTTTCAACTCAGGCAAATCCCTCAGTCGGTCAATCAGATCATCGTCGTTGGCACCGACCTCGCGCCAGAACCAGGGCAGGCGCTTCGAGACCTGGCCGATCTCGGCGTCGGTCAGGCCGAAGACCTTGGCGATCTCGCGAATGGCCATGCGCGGCTGGAAGTTGGCGAAGCAGGCGACCATGGCGCTGTGACCGCGAAATTCGTCGAGCACCGAGGCAATGGCCGCGTCGCGCTCGTCCCAGGCGAAGTCCACGTCGATGTCGGGCGGATCCTTGCGGCCGGGATTGAGGAAGCGCTCGAAGTAGAGGTTGAACTTCACCGGGCACACGTTGGTGATGCCCAGGCTGTAGGCCACGATGGAGGCGGCGCCGCTGCCGCGGCCGCAGATGCGCGGCGAGCGCTTGACGATCTCCTCGACCACGAGGAAGTAGCTCGAAAAGCCCATGCGCTCGATGGTGGCGAGCTCGTGCTCGATGCGGTCGACCACGGTTTCGTGCAGATCGGCGCCGTAGCGCCGGTGCGCGCCGGCATAGGTGCGCTCGCGCAGGACTTCACAGCTTGGCCGCCCTTCCTGTTTCCAAGGCGGCATGACCAGACCGAGCTTGGGGCCGGTGAAGGTCAACCGCTCGGCGATCTCGTCGCTGGACGCCAGGGTTTCTGGCCAGACCTCGAAACGACGTTCGTAGTGAGACGGCGGCGCCAGCCAGGCGTCGGCTGGCGCGACGTCGTCAGCTTGCAGGCGCGAAAGGCTGGTGTTGCGTGCGATTGCGCGCAGCAACCGGTGCACTTGATGATCGCCGGGAACCAGAAAGAAGCTGGAAGGCACCGCCACCGCGGGCACGCCGAGCCGCCGGGCCTCCATTCGCGCTTGCGCCGCGCTTGGCGACGGCCGGCGCGGCAACGCCGCAGCCACGGTCACGCCCGCTTCGTGAAGCGGCGCCAGCAGCTCCGCGCTCGGCACCAGTACGTAGAGCCCGGCGGCCAGCTCAGGCACATCGCCTTTCAGTGAAAAATCATTCTTGCAGTGCCTGCGCGTGATCAGCCGGCATAGGTTGCGATAACCGTTGTCGTTCTCGACCAGGCAGACCACGCGGTGCTGCGACCCCGGCTCGCTCAGCTCCGCGCCGACGATGGGCGTGACGTCTCCTTCGCGACAGGCCTCCAGAAACGGCCACAGCCCATACAAATTATCGGTGTCGGTGAGCGCGACCCGCCGGTACCCATGCTGCCGCGCCGCCACCGGCAAATGCTCCGGCGGCGATACGCCCCACATGAGAGAGCAGTGGGAGCGAACGACCAGGGGAATCATGGCTGGGCGACTACCGTGAATGCTGTCGTTTGTAGGCGTCGCGAATTGCTTGCAGCAGTGCCGTGGAGCGCGATTCGTACTCGGCGAACTCTTGGATGTTGTCTCGTCTGAGGTGGAGCGAGGCAATCAGCCGATCTAGTTCAAGTCTGAGCTTTTCCATGGCTCAGAAAAGGACGCCTTGGGCGGGCTGGAAAGTGTCCGGTTTCGAGGGCGACGGCTCCACGGTGGCCAATTCGTCGGGGCCCGGTTCAAAGTGCACTAGAACGTCGCTCTCGAACGCGTGGCTGTTCTGCCAGCCGAGTTGGCCGGTGGCGTGGTAATGTTCGAGACGGCGGATGGCAATTTCGCAAAATATCGGGTCGGTGTCGATGGTGAAAACCATCCTTCTGGTCTGCTCCTAGCCAGACGTAAAGCGAGCCATCAGTGGCCATCCAGTCCAAGGTGTTTTGGACCCATCGCTTGCACCATGCCGTGAATTCGTCGATAGTTCTCTCTTTGAAAGCGATCAGATTGTAGGGAGGGTCTTGGATGGCCAGTGCTGCCTTGCCGCCATCCATAAGCTTGGTGACATCGTCAGGATTGGCTGCATCCAGGCAGCCCACCTTGTGACCGGAAACTGGGTCGATCCAGATGTTTCCGTGGCGAAGCCGGCAGTGCGGTAGCAACAACTCGCGGATGTCAGGCCGGTCGTCTAGTCGTGGCAGAGGATTGTTTTTCATTTTCGATGACTCTACCTTTCCCCAAGCTGCGATATTTTTCTACGACGAAGTAGTCCTGTTTTCGTGCAGGAAAACGTCCCTGATGCCAAAGCGAACGGCACCTACCCCGAACTTGCCGCGGATGGCGTCGAGCGATTGCATGAGCCGATCGTCTTTTTTCACGGGCTCGGCCCGATCCTCGAATAAATCGAGCTGCGCGGGCGGGAAGGTCAGGCGGTCGAGGTACAGGCGCAGGTGGCGGATGCGCACGCGGCGGGTCCAGGCGCGGTCGAGCACCAGCTTGGCCGTCTCGAACAGGCGCAGGTCGTTGGCCGCCGCGGGCGCGACGCCGCCTTGTCGGGCCACGCGCATGCCGTCGGAATAGTCGAGCACGATGCCGAGGCGTTGCGCGGCCAAGCGGCGCTGGCGCAGCTTGTGGCCGGATGTTTCGACCAGCGCGAACAGGGCCGCATGGATGGTCGCGACGTCGTTGCTGTCGTTGCCGAAGTCGTGGTCGGCGGTGACCGCGGGGCGCTCGGCGCCCACCGGCAGCACCGGCGAGCTATCCACGCCACGCACGGATTCGTAGACCAGTTGTCCGTGCCCGGCGAACACCACCTCAAGTTGCGGCAAGGTCCACGCCCACACTTGGCCCACGCGGTCGAGACGGAATTCGCGCAGGCGAAGCAGATCGCCTTCGTCGAGCCCGGGTAGGAGGCCCACCGGCAGCGGAGACAGAAACGCCTGCTCTTGCCCCTCTTCCAAAATATATTCGCCGGCCGGCTTCACCACCCGCGTGGCCACCTTGGCGAGCAGCTTGTTGTGCGCGACCGACCAGATGGGATCGAGGCCCAGCTCTTTGCGTACGGCCTTGCGGATGCGCCAGGCCACGTCGTAGGCCGGGCCGAACAGGCGGTGCGTGCCGGTACTGTCGATGAACAGGTGCCCGTTGCTGTCAGTCATTTCGATGAGCGGCGAGTAGGGCAGTGCGCGCAGGAGCAGATCGCGCATGGCTTGTTCGTAGCGGTCGGCGTGCGGTGGGATGACCACGACGTCACGGCACAGGCGCCGCGCCCGCGCCAGGGCCATGCCCTTGCGAATGCCGTGCGCAAAAGCCTCGTCGCTCATGTCGAACACAGCGGCGCGCAGGGCGCCCTCGGGCGCGATGACCACCGGCCGCTCGCGCAGGCGCGCATCCAGCACACGCTCGACCGCGACCGCGAAGTCCGCGACGTTGAGGTGGATGATCTCTCGTGCGCTCATGATTCATCCGCTTACGCTTACACGCTTACGCTGCCAACAAGCCGGCCTTTTGCAAAAGTTCGAGCAACCGCCGCGCGTTCCGCGGCGCCTGGCCGCGCACGTGGTTGTTGAAAAACAGCGCGCCGGTTTTCGCCGCCTCGATCAGGCGATGCAAGCGTTCGTCCATCCACGCCGTGAGCTCGCCGTCGGAATAGTCGTAATCGAACTGCGTCGCCATCTTGTTCGACCGCCAGCCCAGGGCATTGCGGCCGTGAAAGCGGACGTAGAAAAGTTCGGGGTTGGTCACCACGTCGAGCGATGGATAGAGGCCGGGCAACTCCGGCTCGTCGACGGTGACCAAGGTAACCCGCCGCCGTTCGAGCTCGGCGAACACCTTGTCGTTGGCCCAGGCGGCGTTGCGAAATTCGACCGCGAGCGGCAGTCCCTGCAATTCGGACAGCAGCGCTCCGAGATACGACCGGTGCTTGGGGCAGCGGTCGAAACTGGCGCCGAACTGAATCAGGACAGCCAAGAGCTGGTGCGATTGCACGAGCGGCGCGATTCCCAGACGATATTTTCCGGCCTCGTTTTTCCAGGTTTTCGCGTCCACCTCGTGGGTCAGGGTGCGGGTCAGCTTGGCGCAGAAGCGGAAGTTCGGCGGCACCAGGTCGCGCTGGCGTTCGACCGCCTCGGCGCGCGGCATCTGGTACCAGGTGTAGTTCAGCTCGGTGACCGGGAACTTCTGCGCGTAGAGCGGCAGCATCTGGCCGGCCTTGGTGCCAGGCGGATAGATCCCGGCCTCGACCCATTCGGGATAGGAATAGCCGGACGTACCGACCCACAGAGCAGGGACGGCGGGCTTGGTCGCGTGGGGAGTCGCCGAGCTTCGCTCGGCGCGAACCATCGCGGGAGGGCATGGGAACCCTCCCAGGGTTCCCAGATCAATGGATGTTGACATGACCTGGACGAATGTTCAGTATCACCGAGCTGGCCGCATTCGTCAAGGCAAACGCGTGCGGAGCCTGCCAGCTTCGCTGGCAGCGGAGCTTCGCCCCCTTCAGGGGCTAGGGCCTGCACGCCCTGCCCCTGCCCCACGCTCGCTTCGCTCGCGCCCGTCGCGGGTTTGGCGAGGCCGAGCGCAGCGAGGGGTGGGGTGGGCGGCGGGAAGGAGCCGAGGGCGAAGCGAACCCGCCCAGGGTTCCCATCACAATCGGCGCTTCATCTCGACCGCGCGCCACATGTACCAACTCGCCACCGAGGCGTAGGGCGACCAGGCCTGCGCGACCCGCTCGACGGTTCTCGCCGAGAGCAAGCCGCGCGCGCCGTAGGTGACGGCGAAACCCTTTTGCACGCCGAGATCCGCCACGGGCAGGACGTTTGGCCGGCCCAGGTAGAACATGAGCAGCATCTGCGCGCTCCAGGGTCCGATGCCGCGGACGCGGGTCAGCCGGTCGATGATGTCCGCGTCGGACATGGATTCCATCGCGGGGCGCGTGGGCAAGCTGCCATCGACCGCGTGCCGAGCCAGATCCAGGAGCGCCAGGGTCTTGTTTTGTGAAAGCCCGGCCGAGCGCAGCGTGGTCTTCGGCAACGCGAGGACGGCCTCGGGGTCGTCGATGCCGTCATGGCTGCCGGCATGGTTGCCATGATGGCCGCCATGATCGAGAAGCGCGGCCACGCGGTCATGGATGGTCGCCGCCGCCTTGCCGGAAAGCTGCTGCGCGATGATGGCGCTGGCCAGGGCCGCGAAGGGGGCGGGGCCACCACGTGGCTTGGGCGCCGTGGCCTGCAAGGTGAAGGGGCCGACGCGGTCGATGAGTTCGCCGAGGCGCGGGTCGGTGCTTTGCAAGTGTGCGATGGCTCTGCGTTCGTCGAATGCCACGTTCGAGGTGCGACCGCGGTAACCCTCGCGCCAGAGCAGGCGCAGTTTGGTGTGCACGCCGCTGCCCGCCGAGTATTCGCCGAAACCCGAGCGCGCAAACACGCGGTGGCAGGGCACGATGATGGGCCAGGGATTGGTGGCCAAGGCGCGGCCCACGGCTCTGACCGCTTTGGGCGAACCGGCCAGCGCCGCAAGCTCGCCGTAGGTGCGAGTTTCCCCGATGGGGATGGTCTGGGCCGCGCGTTGCACGTGCAACAAGAAGGGAGGTCTGCCGTTCGTGTCCAACCCGACCTTGGAAAAGTCCTGCACCTCGCCAGCGAGATGCGCCTGCAGGGCGCGCGCCACCTCGGCGATTTCACGGGGCGGCCGCGCTTCGTCGCGGAGACCGGCACGCACAAGCTCCGTCGGCCCGACCTCGCCCCAGTCGACGCGCGGCAACAGGATGCGCGCGATGCCGCGCTGGTTGTAGGCGATGGCCAGCGTGCCCAGATCGGTGTGGACTTTCGTGAACGAGTTCATGGCGTTTGGGATGAATGGCAGTGGCGCGAGGATTCCTGAGCCGCGCCGTGGGGCAAGGAACTCACCACTATACAGAGGAGCTTGACCATGACCCACGGACTCGCATCACATTGAACGCAACGGCACTTGCCGGCAGGATGACATGGGAGTAGCTCTCTTCTCGATGGCCGTGCCGCCCCAGCCCATTTCCTTGGCACCACCGCAATCGGATGCCTCCGATGCGGAACTCGTGCGCGCCGCGCGCGCGGGAGACCGCCATGCTTGCTTCGCGATCTGGTCCAAGTACACCGGGCTGGTGCAGCGTTTGGTGCGCCGGTTTCTCGGGCCGGGGCCGGACTTTCAAGACATGCGGCAGGAGATCTTCTTGCGCGTGTTCAAACGGTTGGGAGAAATTCGCGATCCAGCCGCCCTACGTGGATTCGTCATCAGCGTCACCCTGGGCTTCGCACGCAATGAGGCCCGGCGTCGCCGCGTGCGCGCCATTGTCGGGCTGGTGCCCGAGGATGCGTTGCCCGAGGTGCCGGTCTTGGCGGGGCAGGGCGAGGCGCGCGAGGCCTTGCGCTCGCTGTACCAGATGCTCGCCACGTTGGGCGCGGAAGACAGCTCGCTCTTCATTGCTCGATTCGTCGAGAAAATGGAACTGACCGAAGTCGCCTCGGCGCACGACATGAGCCTTTCCACGGCAAAGCGCCGGATTGCCCGGCTGGTGACGCGCGTGAACGCGCGCGTGCAAGCGAACCCGGTGTTGCGGGAATACCTGGGTCCGATCGGACAAGGAGGGAATTCTTGATGGACGAGCACAAGGCTGCCCTGACGGCGGAATCGGCTTGCCGGCGCCTGGGCGATCTGGTGGCGTCCGCTTTGCCGGGTGCGGAGGATTCCATCGACGCGCGGGAGTGGGCGTCCATCGCCTCCGAGCTCGAACCGCGCTCGTGGTGGCGTTCGCCACGCTGGCGGTGGGCCTCTCTGGCCTTTTCGGCCGTCGCGCTCGCGTGCGTCTGCACGTGGTTTCTTGCCAACCGGCCTCTTGGCTACCGCGTGGAAGGTTGTACCGCGGTCCAAGATGGCAGCTTCGTGACAGGGGCCGAGCGTGGCGGTCTGGTTGCGTTCGAGGATGGCAGCACGTTCGAGCTGGACAAGAATACGCGCTTTCGTTTGCAGAGCTTCCGGCGTGGCGCCGACTTTTTTCTCGACGAGGGGAGAGCGGCTGTGGCCGTGTTTCATCGGGTGGGCGCGCGCTGGGCGGTCCTGGCCGGGCCGTTTCGCGTCGAGGTCACGGGCACACGTTTTGACGCCGCGTGGGACAAACGGCGCGATTCGTTCAAGGTCACGATGGTCGAGGGCGAGGTGAGGATTCTAGGCGGGATGCTCGCCAAGCCGGTCTACCTGCGCGCGGGGCAGACGTTGGAATCCGATGTGGCTCGGGCCAGCGTGATCATCACGGACGACCGACAAGGCGCGAGCGAACACCCGCCCGCGAACGGGGCGCCGGCCGCCTCCGTTCCATCGGACCAAGGCGCGCGGCCCGAATCGTCCACGGCGCCGAGCCCATCCGAGGCACTTCCGCGCGGCCAGGCGCGCAAGCGCGTTCAGGCGCGCGGCGAGCTGGTGGCGAGTCAGCGAGAGCCTCTCCCGGCTGGTCAGCCTTCGTCGCGTTCATCCAGTTTCTCGCCGCAATTCGCGATACCCATCTTTCCGTCGGCCGATCCCGAGCCAATGCCTGACAAGCCCAGGGTGGGGAGCGTGGAGTTCAGGGACGATGGGCATCTTCGGGGCCCACTCAGCGGTTTTGCCTGGGTGACGGGAGGCGAGGGCACGGTGTTTACCCCGCCCAAGCAAGCCGATGCGCGCGAACACCTGCGGCCAGTAGATGGCCAGTTCTGCACGAACGGCAGGGTGGTAGGCATCCACTGCGCGAACGAGGATCCGTTGAACGCGCGCTGCAACTGGGACCGCAACTGGGGTGTTGCGCTTGGTTGGTTCGTGCGCGAAGACGAAAGCGCGTGGGGAAGCGTGGCGGCTGGAGGAATCAGCGTCGAGTTTCGCGGCCGGTCCACGAGCTACCGCCTGAACGCCCATCGCAAGGGCGATCCCGACGCCAAGATCTACTGCATCGAGAACTACAAATCAGGCCAGGTGGTTACGCCGGCCATGTTCAAGTCGGAATGCTGGGCCGGCCGAGGCGAAACCCTGGCCGATTTTCGCGGCGTGGATCTCTTCAACCTGCAGTTCTCGTCGGGCAAGGACTACGTCGCGTTCCGCTATTGCATCTCGGCCATCACTCTCCATCCGTGACGCCCGGCTCTAGATCCTTCCACCTGTGAGCGACATGCTGCTCTTGGGCGTGCGGCTTTCGTTGGCGGCGCTCACGCGCACGCCGGCGCGATCCACGACCGGGCAGCGGTTTTCACAGATGCCGCAGCCGGTGCAGTGGTCGAGGTCGACGTAAGGGAATTTCAGGGTCTTCTGCTTGCCGTCGCGGGTGGTGATGGTGTCGAGCTTGAAGTAGATGGCTTTGTGTGACGTGGGGCAAACTTCTTCGCACACGATGCATTCCGTTCCGTAGCCCCAGGGTAGGCAGCGGCCCTTGTCGAAGAAGGCCGAGCCGATGCGGGTGGGCGGCTTCTCGGGCATGTTGCCGATCTTGTCCGCGACCTTGAGGTGCCGGATGGCGCCGGTGGGGCAAATCTGGCCGCACAAGGTGCAGCTGTGCTCGCAGTAGCCGATGCGTGGGATGAGAATCGGAGACCAGAAGCCTTCGATGCCGGCTTCGAGCAGCGCGGGTTGCAAACCGCCGGTGGGGCAGACTTTCATGCAGGCGTCGCACTTCAGGCACTTGGAGAGGAAATCGGGCTCGTCGTGCGCGCCGGGTGGACGGATGCGCGCGGGATTTGGGCGCGGATCCACGCCATCGGAGGCGCGCGCCAGCGGCACCGCAACCACGCCCGCGATGCCGGCGGTGATCCACTTGCGGCGCGAGAGATCGGTCGAGGTCTTCGACAGCTTGAGCGCCGGCAAGAATCGGTAGGCGATACCGCCGCGCTTGCAGCCCTTGGTACAATTGAGGCACACCATGCACTCGGTGGCGCGCACGGTGCCCTGCGGATCGGCGGCGCCTTGGCAGTCGGCGCCGCACACGTCGCAGTCGTTGCACTTGCTTGGATCTTTGCTGATACGGAAGAGCGAGAACTTGGAAAGCAGACCCAGCAAAGCGCCGAGCGGGCAAAGCACGCGGCAGTAGAAGCGCGGGTAGACGAAGTTGAGGGCCAAGGCGCCGAAAAAGACGATGGTGATGAGTGTGCCCCACTGAAAGTGGCGCTCGCCCTGGTAGAGGCCGTAGGCGGTGTTGCTGGCCGCGGGCAGGAACGACGTGGAGAGGCCGCGCCAGGTGGAGGCGATGGGATCGAGAAGCCCGATTTGCACGCTGCCGGCCGCGGCCAGACCGAGCATGACCGCCAGGATGGCGTACTTGATCTTGTGCGACGGCCGCGGAAGGTTCTGCTTCATGCGATCCAGCACCTTGCGCTTGCGCCCGAGGTGGCCAAGCAGGTGGTGGAGGACGCCCATGGGACACATCCAGCTGCAGAAGAAGCGGCCGAAGACCAAGGTCAGGACGATGAGCGGCAGGGACCACCACAGCGCTTTGTGCAGGGTGCCCGATGCCAGCGCGGTGGTCAGCGCGACCAGGGGATCGAGTTCGAGGAACCACTGCACGTCGTAGCTGCGGATAAAGATCGACGTGCTGGCCAGAACCAGGAAAAGGAAGAAGAGGAGGAAGACGACTTGGTAGGATCGGCGCAACCAGAGGAACATGACTAGCCTCCCAATTCCTCGGTTTTGAGGCTTCTCCAATCGGAGGTGCCGAGGCCGGCCTTCATGCCCTCGATGATGAAGCCGAGGTCGCCCGGCGAAAGTCCGAGCAGGCCAGCGCCGAAGGCGTCGAGCGCCACTTCGTCGGTGCCAACCGCGATGGTGTCCATTTGTTTGACGTCGGCCAAGCTGCCGCCGGTGGGACCGTTGGCGAGCAGGATGCGTGTGGCGTCCATGATGGTCAGGGTGGGCTTCATCATGGCGGCGAGGTCGACGATGGACAGGTGGATGTTCTGGTGCAGTTTCACGCGCTGGCCGCCGAGCACGCCATACCAGTTCTTGAGAGCCATGGTGGCGCCCGAGAGGCTGTGCTGCTTGACCACGGGCACGTTGATCACGCGGTCGGCGTCCACGAAGGGATAGAGGACGTCGCCCGTGCGCAAGAGCTTGCCCGCGACGTCGACCTCGCGGAAGGCCGTCGCCTCGGGGCGCACCACGATGGCGCCCGCGGCCCGCGCGGCCTTCTCGATGCCCGAGCGCGCGAAGCACTGCTCGGCGGTGTTCACGGAAACGTCGGTGACCCAGATCTTTCCGGCGCCAGCGGCGGCCACCAAGCGCACGACCTCGGCGACCACCTCGGGATTGGTGTTGGCGGCTTGTTCGGGCAGGCGGTTCCAGCCGATGTTGGGTTTGATGACGACCCGTTCGCCGCGCTTCACGAAGCGGCCCATGCCGCCTACCGCCTCGACGGCGCGTCGAACGTTGGCAGCGGCGTCGGGTCCGCGCACGATGGCCATTTCCACCGCACCGGCAACCTTGGCCACGCGGTGGTCTTTCACTTTGGGCAGCGTCTTGCTCTTGCCGTGCCCTTCGCGCGCCCGCAAACCCAAGCCCAGGGCCACGGCGCCCGCCGCCATGGCCGTCGTGACACCCACGCGCAGGACGGTCCGGCGGTCTTCATCCCGAGGTCGCTCCTTGTCGCTCGCCCTGTTCGCACCCACGTCGCGCAGGCGCGCTTCTGGCACAATGTCGCCGTTGCCCTTCTGGTCGCTGTCACTCATTTCATCTTCTCCTTGAGCGCGCGTGCCACCAAGGGCAGGGCGGCTTCGGCCTTGGCGTCGAATGCGGTCAACTTGACATAGTAGCGCGCCTGGTGAAACACGAAGGACATGGGACCGGCGATCGCGCCAGGCCAGTCCTCGACGGGCTTCGCTTGCGCGGACTTTTCCTTGTCGAAAATGGATTGGGCGTTATCCGGCGTGGCCATGTCGTACACGTCGCACACCAAATCGCTGCCCTCGGGCGTGGACAATTCCGTGGCGGCCAACTTGCGGAAGTGTCGCTCGATGAAGATAGGCGCGGCACCGTCGATATAGTCGAACAGACCCTTGTCGTCGTAGAGGGAGATCTTCTCTTTGATCTTGGCGGCGGCGAGCTTGAAGTCGAAGAGCCCACGCAAGACCGCATCGGCGTCACCGCCCGCTGGCCTTGCCGCCGCATGTTCGGCTGGCGGGGCTTTGTTACCTTGCCAGACCAGGGTACCGACGAGGGCCAGCGGAACCAGTGCCAGAACAGCAAAGAGGAGGTAGCGCACGATTGATCATGCAACCTATCGCGGGAGCGGCTTCGCGATCAAGGCCGCGCGCGGCACATTTCAGGGATTGCGGTACCGCGATGACGTGTGGATAATCGCTGCGCAGACCGAGTCAGCTATCGGCGCTGCATGTGCGACACCTGCGAAGGAGAAAACGATGACTCGTCCCGGCTTTCGATTTTTTTGCGTCATGGTTGGGTCCGCTGCACTGCTCGTCGGCTGTGGAAGCAACACCCCCAGCGGCGGAGCTGGCGGCACGATTCAAGACTTGATTCCAGGGAACAACACGATCACCGGCTGGACCATCGATCCCGGCAACTCGAAGACCGCCGGCCAGGTCGCGGCCTTCGGGACCGCCGAACAAACCGTCGAAAACCTCATCGATGGTGCGGCGGCTGATTTCTTCGCGCCGCCCGCCACGCCGACCAACTTCGCTTGGCAGAACTACGTGAACGTGACGCTGCCCGATGCACCCGTGGATCCCGCGCAGACTCCTCAGGGGGCCACGCTCAAGCTGTACGTTCTACAAATGCCAAGCGAGGCCCAGGCGGCTGGACTCTACACGTCCCTTCTTTCCGCCAACCTATATGTCGGAAACACTTGGACCGATCCCACCACTCCGGCAGTGGGGACCAAGTCGCGCGTGACCAACAGTGGCACGGATTGGTGGATCAACTTCTACAAAGGCGTCTACTACGTCGAGGTGCGCATGACCCCCTCGTTCGGCCCAGCGCCAAACTACACACCGAACGATGCGTCGCTCGAGACCGTGGCGTTTACCTTCGCCACCGCGATCACGTCGAAGATCTAGATCGCCTCACTAGCCGCGTCTGCCGCGCCGCCATCAACGGCGACGTCGCCGTTGGCCAGCAACGAAACCAGGTTGTAGGTCTTGGCACCCAGCCCGATTTGGTAGGCATAGTCCATCCAACCCAGGCTCCCGGTCGGGACGGGCTGGGTAGCCACCGGGCGGCGCAAAGCGCGCAGTTGATTGGTCAAGTCCAGCGCGTAGTAGTCCGAGACCAGAGGATCCAGCGAGGCGAAGATCCGGCCAGGCGTGCGGTCGATCGCACTGATGTTGTCACGCGTTACCGATGCTTGCAGTGCGTCTACAATTGTCAGCTTGATGCTGTTGCGGATCTGCGGAGTCGCGTACAGCGTCGGCAGCGCCTGTGTCAGATATGGGCTGTGGTAGTTGCCAGGGCTGTCAAACATCCCGTAGCAGTTCTTCAGGCCCGCCGTGAAACCGGATTCGGGGTGCGCCTTAAGTACTGGGCAGTTGATTGTGACATCGGTTTGCTCGGTCAGGATCCTGGAAAGACGCGGGCTCAAAGAGGGGTCGCTGCCCACAATTCCCGCCCAGGTATCGCCATAGCCAGGGCCCTTGCCGTTGATGGGCGGTCCACCATTGACTCCCGGCAAATCGCAGGTTCCAGCCAGGCGAGCGCCCAGCAAATCCGGCTCGGAATACTTGGCATCGGTGGCATCCTGGAGATAACGCTCCCAGACCACGATATTGCCGGCACAGAAACCACCGTTGTTGATGAGGTTGTGGATGATGGCTCTCACCATTGCGGGTGAGGTAGGAACGATACTGTTCAGGCAATTGATCTTGAGGCCGACGCGTGTGCAGGCGGGATCTGCGTTGGGCAAGATTTTCGACCAGGGATTCGAGGCGCCACCGGCCAGCTGAGAAAGCACAAAATCAACCATGCTTTGTACGATGTCGACTTGCGGCTTGCCACTGGTATCGACACTGTCGTCGCGCTGAATGGTGACCACCACCGACGAGCCTTGGACGGGACCAGTCTGTCCAGCATCGGCCGAGGCAGAACTTGGCCCTCCGCCATCTGGGCCGCTGCACCCGCAGGACGAACCCGTCCCTCCACCATCGGGACCGCCGTCGGGCCATTGCCCGCCTACGCTGGGGAAGCAGCCCACGATTCCGCCAATCGAAGCAGCGGCAGCCGCGCCTGCGGCGCCACTCAGAATCTCCCGTCGAGTCATGCCTTGCTTAGTCGCCATGTGCTTCCTATCTGCGGCGAAATGGATCGAAATCCTTAACGAACACTAGCACACGGAGGGTGCGCGTTCTGGTAGAATTCCTCCGGGTCGGGGTACAGGGATTCCTCAACGACCGACGCGGCCCGGTCACAACTGAAAGCAAGGACCTCAGTATGAAAGTGATCTCTCGACGCAGTTTTCTAGGTGGATCGATTGCGACAGCGGCTGCTTTGAGGTACCGGCGTGCTCTCGCCGCCGGTTCCGAGCCCGACATCGTCGACGTCTCGGGCAGCGATCCGGCGAAGATGGTGGCCGCGGCGCTGGCCGCCTTCGGCGGCATCTCGAAGTTCGTCAAAAAGGGCGACTTCGTGGTGATCAAACCCAATGCCGCGTTCGCCAACCCGCCGGCATGGGGCACGACCACCCATCCCGACACCGTCGCGGCCATCGCCAAGGCATGCCTCGACGCCAAGGCCAAGGAGGTCTTGATCTTGGAGTTCCCGCAGGCCAAGGCCGAGAAGTGTCTCGATCGCTGCGGGCTGACCGCCGCCTTGGCGGCGTTGCCAGCGGTCAAGGTCAAACTGCTCAGCGGGGCAGGGGACTTTCAGAAGGTGAACGTCAAGGGCGGCGTGGTGCTCAAGTCCGTGGATGTCGCCAAGGCGATTCTGTCCGCCGACGTCTTCATCAACGTGCCCGCGGCTAAGGCGCACTATCAGGCTGGCGTCTCGTTCGGGCTCAAGAACCACATGGGCCTCATCCTCGATAGGCAGGCATTTCACACCGCCATGGAGTTGCACCAGGCCGTCGCGGACCTGGGCCGCGTGATCGTTCCCCATCTGACCATCGTCGACGCCACGCGGGCTCTCCTGACCAACGGGCCCGCCGGTCCGGGCGATACCGCCACGCCAGGGCGCATGATCGCCGGGCGCAAAGCGACTTCTGTTGACGCCTACGCCCTTACCGTGGCCAAATTCAACAACAAAGACATGACCCCCGCCGACGCCCGCCATATTGAGTTCGCCGGAAAAGCTGGCCTTGGCGAGACTGACGTCGCCAAGATGAAGGTTAAGAAAGTCAACGCGTAGAGTTCGGCGCCCATGAAGCGTGCAGCCTTGGCTCTGGCTGCGGGGGTGATGCTCTATGCGGCACCTCTGCGAGCGCGTACACCTGAGATAGCGATCGATCCGGTGAACGGCATCTGGATCGCACAAGACGACAAGCTCGTCTACCAAACCCTGGACCGTTGGACCGTTACCGCATTCGGCGCGACCATCAACAAAATGGTTGTCGACCAGACGATCCTTTGGCTCGCCACCGATGACGGCGTGGTTCGCTTCGAGACAGGCAGTCAGCGGTCGACACGGCTGACGATGGACGACGGTCTTCCCAGCGAAAGGGTCAACACAGTCGCCTTCGACGACCAGTATGTCTGGTTTGGGACCAACAAGGGATTGGTGCGCTATCGCAAGACGGATCGAACGATCAAGGTGTACGACGAGACCAATGGCTTGCCCAACAAGACCATCACGTATGCGATCACCATTGGCCGTCAGGTCTGGTTCGCCACCCGAGCCGGCATTGCCGTGTACAACCCCGATGTCGACGGATTTCGTGCCTACACTGAAGCCGATGGCTTGGCGTCGGGCGACGTGGCCGAGCTGATTCAGGTCGGAACGGACTTGTTTTGCCGCACCGATGTGGGCCTTTCGCACTTCCGGGTCGTGCAGCATGTGTTCAACAACTTCTCGATGGCCAGCATGGGGGCCCAGCAGATTCGCGTGGTCGCGGTCGACGGCTCGGACTTGTGGTTGGGAACGGACAATGGCCTCTTCCAGTTTGAGGATGCCAGCGACACCATTCGGCCCTTTCCACAGCAGGGGGCGCTCGGTAGCAAAATGATTGTCGGCGTCGAGCCAACAACGGCCTACGTCTTCATTACCACAGACAAGGAAATTCTCGAATATAACCGGCTGACCCTCGCCATCAGTCGCTTCACTCCCGCGCAGGGGCTCAACCGGCAGGAAGGCTCGACCGGAACCCTGAACTATGGCGGGTTTGTCACCGTCATGTTTCCCGACGCGGCCGTGATGTACAACATCTCGGTCGACATGTGGGCCGACCGCAAGCTGGACGTGACCGTGTCGGGTGCGAAGAAGACAACCTTTCGCATCTACGGGCAGCTCGATAGCGAGCAGCCGTACAACAATGTCAAGCTCAACCCGTGGCCCACGGGGACGCGGGACACCGCGGATAGCTACGCCAATGCGACGGGTGGTTTCGGGTTCGGGCAGCAGATGTCGGAGGGGCGGACGCTGAATGGCTCGGTGTATCTGAATTATGGCCAGCTCGACGCCAGCGGGATTCGCGACCTTCAGTACAAGATTGCGTATCTGGGGAACCAGAATGATGTCGTGCGCGACGTGCGCATCGAGGACACTCTGAAGTATCGCTATATCGAGGAAGGCCTGGACAGGCAGCTTCTACTCCAGGGGGTGCACGTGGGGTTGGCCACGCCCGGGGCCGATCCCAAAGCGACCGTGAGCGTCGACGCCGGGTTCCGGCGCGGACAGATCGTTCGCGACTTCATCACAGGGCCGCGGCAGACCAGCTACCAGTTGTCGTCTCAATATATCCTGCCAGGTACCGAGCGCGTCTATGTCGACGGCGAGTTGCTGAATAGTGGCGTCGACTACACCATCGTTTACACGGCCGGGCAGCTGTTGTTCTTGAACCCCGAGCGCATCGACGATTTGAGTGTTGTCACCGTCGAGTACGAACGCGACCTCGTCCCCAAGAAGAGCTTGGGGACGCTTTCTCCTCTCACCATGTTGCCGGTCAGCAATGAGATTGGAACCTTTGCGCTGGCTGGCGCACCGGCGGTGGTCAGCAACGACACTGCCCTCTACAATCAAATCGATGGTGCCGCCCCGAAGTATATCGACCGGGGTTGGGTGAGCAGCGTGTATGCAACCTACCAGCAGGGTGGAACTAGTGTGCAAGTTGCCATCCACAACATGGGCACTCCCGACAATGCGGCCAACCTTTGGAATTACGAAAAGCCCGCCTCCTACATTTACATTGACAACAATCAATACGCTGTCGTGGACATGGGCTTATCGGCAGCCTATGCCACCTATGCGTACACAAAGAACTACGTCATCGAGGTTTCCATCTCCGACCGCTCGGACTCGGCGCTGATCTACGTCGAAACCTTCACCATGAATATCCTCAACCAAGGCAGCGCGGCTCCACCAAGCTTGGGCGACCAATTCAAGGAATGGATGGTGGCGGGCAGGGCTGCGGTTTCTCCCGTGAAAGGCGCGGAAATTGGCGCGCGCGCGGTGGAACTGCAGCAGGTGTCGGATTTTCGCGATGGCCAAGGCAATGTCATCACGCCGGCCATGCACTTGACCAGCGGAGTTGTCGACGGACGCTACCAGACTGGGGTGGGCAACGGCGGGCTCGTTACGAGCTATGCCGAGCTGGGCGGCTCGCACGATTCGAATGGAGCGAGACCCGATGGATTGGCCGGCATGGGATTCCTGCGTCTATCGAGCCCTATGCTGGAGGGAACCGTGTCGGGAAAGCTGAACTCCGAAGGCTGGACGCCGATCGGTCACACCACTCCGACCGTGGATCCGAACACCGGAAAGCCACTGGGAACGTGGAATGATGCCCGCCTGGGGACGTTTCGCGATGAGACTCGGTTCAATGTTACCGGCTACCCGCTGCCTTGGCTGGCGTTGACCACGCTTTTCGACCGCGAGCGCGCCTGGCTTACCGACGGCAGTGGGGGAACGGGCGTGCTTCAACACGCGATCGCGCGCCTGCAACTTCAAAAGGCCGGGTTGCCTGGAACCACGTTGCAGATCAGCAGCACCGACCTCGACAATCCGAACGCTTTCCAGACCCATCGCTTGCAAGGTTCGATTCAGAGCGACTACGACCTCGCGCCCGCTCTGTCGTTCACCCACATCAAGAAATTAAACATTCGGGCTCTCTACAGTGTTTCCGAGGCAGAAACCGACGAGAAGGGTGTCTATGCCTATGAAGATCGCGTGCAACTGATGCGCTTCGAAGGCAAACTCTCGCCGACCGCCACGGAAACCATCTATGCGCTCTATCGTTCGCGTAATCTGGAAAGGCAGAGCGAGCCGGGCGGCCCTTTCGCTCCCGGCGTCTACCACTGGGAACTGACCTCGGGCGCGCGGAGCATGATCATTCCAGGGCTTGTACCCACACTGGGCTACAACGTGATCTACGACGACAATCGATTGCCGTCGTCCGGACCGGGAGCGGCCGCAGCGACTACTGGTACGTCCCCCACCGCCACAACTAGCGCGGCAAGCACAAGTGGTTCGTCCGTCACCACGCCGTGGCCCAACATGGGCCCGGCAGGTTCGGCCCTCATACCGCCCGGGCCCGCCCCCGGCATTCAGGCGCCGACACGAACCTTGAATGGGTCGTTTAGCGCTGGGCTCGGCATCTATCCGGGCCAGTGGTATCCCACGCTCGGCCCGATGGCCGTTTCCCCCAGCGTCGCAGTCGGAGCTAGCGATTCGTCCTCGATTGTTCCCGCGTCGATGTCAAAGTCTTACAGCCGCACCTACGACTTCGTGGTCCTGGAAGTATGGGCGGGACGAAAGCTGGAAATGCAACTCTATCAGCGCTACCGCTTTCAGACGGCCGGCGAGTACGCACAGGATGCGGGCTCCAAGACAATCCTTCAAAATCGTGTTGTGTATCGACCCATTTTCACGTCGCCCATCATCTTGCTGGCTAACTATGAGCGCGATCGCACCGCCAACGACCCAACGAAGATTCCGGATGCGCCTCCGTGGGCGCTCAAGGAAACCTACCAGGACAGCCTGCAATGGTACATGCGCTGGACTCCGATCGTTACCACTCGTCTGACCGCGAGCGGCTCACTTGAGCACACGGAGAACACTTTTCAGCCCCAGGGATCGACCACTTCCACGCTGGCCACAAGCACGACGAGCACAACCACGGCTGCGGCAGGCTCCGGTAACACCGCGATCATGATGCCGTACGACCACTCCAAATACTCCGCTGGCTTCGAGGCTCAGCTTCGCCTCTATCCGTTGCCCGATGTTTCGGCACTCTACATCTACGGGACTGCGGGCTTCCTTCGTTGGTTCGGTAGCGGCGACGGCGCCTATCCAGCGTGGGAGTTCCTGCCCGCGGGCGGCGTGATATGGCGCATGCACGACAAGCTGTATCTTGATGCCGAGGTGACCTACGACTACCTCTATTGCATACCCATGCAAGGCACTTCATGTTCGTCGACTTCGGCCATTGTTCCCCACCTGTATTTCACCATGAATCTGTGATGCCTTTCCAGGAGCCCTCTTGTCGCCAGTCTCATTGAGGACATGCATTTTGCCGGCTCTCGCGGTTGTCGCGTTTTGCGCCTGCAAGTCGCGCACGACCGAGGTCGTGGTCTTTCATGCCAGCAGTCTGACAGCGATGCTGGGCGACGCCGCTGAGGCTTACCAGAAGAAGAATCCCGAGGTCCGCATCCGCATCGAGCCTTCGGGTTCGCAAGTGGCCGTGCGCAAGGTTTCCGAGTTGGGCATGCGTGCGGACATCGTGGCGGTCGCGGACGCGGCGTTGATTCCCAAGATGATGATCCCGGCGCACGCGACCTGGAATGCCGTGTTCGCGACGAACGAGGTCGTGCTGGCCCACAAGGACCACAGCAAATGGACGGAAGAAATCACGGGTGACAATTGGCCCAAGGTGCTCTCGCGCCAGGGCGTGCGTCTGGGGCGCGCCGATCCGGACACCGCGCCTATTGGCTACCAGACCTTGATGGTATGGCAGCTTGCCGAGCTTTCGGGAGCCGTTGGCACGCAGGGCTTGCCGGCAAGGCTTTCGGCCCAGTGCTCGAAGGAGCATGTCACCCACGACGAGGCAGAACTCTTGGCGCTCCTCGAATCGCGCGCCATCGACTACGCCTTTCTCTTCCGCTCCACCGCCGAGGATCACCACCTCAAGATTCTTGCCCTGCCCCCGGAAATCAATCTGTCCCGCCCCGACCTTGCCTCGCGCTACGCGCGCGCCGAGGTGGAAATTCGCATGAAACAAGGTGACGGTCGGAGACGCGTCCAGGGCGGGCCCGCGAGCTACGGGCTGGTGATTCCCAAGCAGGCCCCGCATCCGGAGGCGGCGGCCCGTTTCGCGGCGTTCTTGCTTGGCGAGGAGGGACGTCGCCTGCTGGTTCGGCGCGGCTTCCGGCCCATGGACAAGCCGCACTGTGACCCATGCGCGGGCCTGCCTTCGCTGCTACAGTCGCTCGTGTCGTCCACACCGTGAAGAAACATCCCTGGATACTGGCCGCGGTTGCCATTCTCGCCTTGCTGGCGATTCACACCGCCATCGGCGTGGCGCCCGTGCCGCCGGTTTCCTTGGGCATGAACATGGCCCTTTTCTTCACCAATCTGTTCGTGTTCTACACGGCCGCGACCGTGTTGCGGCGACGGTCGCCACGTTCGGTGTTTCTCTTCGTCCTTGGGTACACCGTTCTTCTGGTGCTGGTGCTTGCGGTGCTCAACAAGCCACCGCTTTTCATCCTGCTCGTCATCGCCTACGCCGGCTTTTTCGGCACGCCGGTGCTGCTTGGTTTCTTTGCTGTTTTCGTCATTTGCTTCGTCATTCTCCAACCCTTCGCGTTTGAAACATTCATTCCGCTTTCGCTCATCTACGGTGTGTTCTGGCTCACGCGCGCAAAGGCATCGCTGTTCGTTCGTCTTTGTCTGTGTTTCGGGCTCTTGGCTTTGACCGTCGTGTTGTTTCCCCTCATTCACCTCGGCATGCAGGACTCTCTGCAAACCTTGTGGCGCACGTTCACCCGCGGCGACGTCGCCAGCGCCATCTGGCTGAGCCTGCTGACCTCGACGGTGGCGACGGCGGTACTTGCCTTGTGGGCCGTTCCGCTCGCCTACGCTCTGGCGCGCGTCGATTTTCCGGGCAAGCGTTGGGCGCTTGCCATCGTGGACGTTCCCATCCTGGTGCCCCAGTCGGTGGCAGGGGTCGCGCTCATCGTCCTGCTCGGCCCAGGCAGCGTGCTTGGCAGCGCTTTGGAAAGCCTGGGGCTGCCGATTTCGGGCTCGCTTTTCGGCATCATCATCGCTCAGGTTTTCGTGGCCGCGCCTTTCCTGGTGAAGACGGCGATGACCGCCTTCGAATCGGTGCCCCTGCACTATGAGCTGGCCTCGCGCAGCCTGGGCGCCACTCCGGCTGCGACGTTCGCGCGCATTTCCCTTCCGCTCGCCTCGCGGGGCATCCTGGTGGGCGCGACCTTGGCATGGGCTCGGGCGGTCAGCGAATTCGGCTGCCTCGTGCTCTTCGCCAGTTCTCCGGTGACCGCGCCGGTGCTGGTCCACACCGAGTTTCTGCGCGCGGGCGCCTCGGAGAGTCGCCCCATCGCCATTCTTCTGCTCGTCATCTGCTTGTGGGTATTCGTGATGCTGCAATTTGGCCAGACCTTGATGCCATTTGCCCTGCGTGGATCGCGCGGAGACAGGCGCGCATGATCGAGCTCGCTCAGCTCCATTGCCGCTTCGGGGACTTCGCGTTGCGCGATGTCTCGTTGCGCATCGGCAAGGGGGAATACTGGGTGCTTTTGGGCCCCAGCGGGTGCGGCAAGTCGGTCCTATTGCAGACTATCGCGGGGTTTTTTCCGCCCGAGCGGGGGCAAATCCTGGTGGATGGCCGGGATGTGACCGCGACCGTCCCCGAGCGACGCAATATCGGCTTGGTCTTTCAGCAGGCGGCGCTGTTTCCACACAAGTCGGTGTGGGAAAACATCGCCTACGGTCTGCGCGTTCGGAAGACGCCCGCGGAGGAGGTCGAACGCACGGTCCGGGACTTGGTCGAGCGCTTGCGCTTGGAAGCGATTGTGCCGCGGCCGGTCCCCACGCTCAGCGGTGGCGAGGCGCAGCGGGTTGCCGTCGCCCGCGCCTTGGCCGTTCGCCCCGATCTCCTGCTCCTCGACGAGCCCATGAGCGCTCTCGACCACAACACGCGCCTCGAGTTGCAGGTCGAGCTGGCCCAGCTGCACAAGGAGTTGGGCTTCACAACCCTACACGTAACGCACAGCCGCGAGGAAGCCTCCGCGTTGGGCGATCATCTGGCCGTCATGTTGGGCGGGCGCATCGTCCAGCAAGGCCGCGCCGACGCGGTCCGCAGTCAGCCACGCTGCCCATTCGTGGCGCGCTTTCTCGGACTGGAATCGTCCTCTATGCACGCGCAGCCGGCCTGCGCAGCCGGCTGCGATGAAAAGTCGGGCGTATGCCCCCTCGAGGATCCAAGCTAGAGTGCCATGCAGCCTGAGCGCGCGCCCCTAGGCAAGGTCTTCAACACTCCCTTCCTGTCGCTCGATGGCACGAGCGTGGAAATGGCGTCGCTGCTCTTTCTATTTCTGGTGGTGGTGGTCATCAGCGGCGCCACCCGCCACCGGCAGTGGATCCGCCGGGGCGTGCAATTGCTCTCCTTTCTGGTGTTCTTCTACGTCGTGTATTCGTGCCTGGGCGTGTTCGGCATGATTCGCAATGGTCTCTACGGCTTGACCTTGGTGGGCTCGGCGTACAGTGAATCGTTCTATTGGCTGGCCTTGCCCATTGTCATCATTGCCGTCAATCTCTTGCACGGCCCGGTCTTCTGCGGTTGGATTTGTCCCACGGGCAGTTTGCAGGATGTATCGGGCTGGCTGCGCAAGCGGTTGCCTAGGCGGACGCGCGGTCTTTCGCGCGTCCAGATTGTCGGGCTCACGGCCGCCAGCATGGGCTTCATCGCGCTCCTGGTATGGTTGGGAGTGAAGAAGAAGCTCTTCGTCGAGGATTCTAGCCTGCATTGGGCGGCCATGCTGCTCTTGCTGTGCTGCCTTGTCTTGGCCGGCGTTCTCGACGATATCCCGACGCGCAAGCTGCGCATCATCAGCCTCATCGCGATTTTTGTCACGGCGGTTTCCCATATGGTCGTGACCTCTCCAGTCCACTTCGCCTTCACGGCACGTGACGATCCCGCCTCGGCGCTCACCACGCTGGTCATTCTTATCGCGGGGACCTTCGTGTTGCGCTCGTGGTGCCGCTACCTCTGCCCGTGGGGGCAGTTCATGGGCTTTCTCAACCGCTTCTCGCGTTTGCGCATCCTGCTCGACAAAAGCCGATGCAACCAATGTGGCGTATGCGATACCAAGTGCGATGTGGGGGCCATCGACAAGGGCATCATTCGCACAGCGCACTGTCAGATGTGCCATGCCTGCATCGACAACTGTCAAAGCTCGGCCCTCTCGGTGGTCGACGTGTGGGCCTTGCGTAGCAAGAAGGGACAGCCGGCGGTCGAGCCGCCCTTGACAGGGCAGAGCACGTCGGCATGAGACCGGGCGCTCTGGTCCTCGCGACCGCGATCCTCCTGCCAGGGCACACCTTGGCCGCGGAATGCCGGGTTTGGTCGCAAAGCCGCTGTGACGCCCAAAACCAGGCCGCAATCGATCTAGGGCCAGGCCAGGCCACTCTGCCGCGCGCCTGGAGTTTCGACGGCAGCGGCCGCGTGTGGGGTTACGAGCCCGGGCTCACCACTTGGTCGTCGCCCGCCTTGAGCGTGGCGGGCGACCAGCCCATCATCGTCGCCGGCAACTACGACCACACCCTGTACTGCCTGAACGCGGCCACCGGCGAGCCGCTGTGGAAATTCACGACCGGCGGCCCCATCTACGCCGCGCCGGTGTTTTGGGGCGATGGCGCGCGCCAGATTCTCTTCGCGGCCTCGAATGACCGCATCGTGTACGCTCTCGACCCCGCCCAGGGGCGCCAGATTTGGGTTCACGCCGTCGAGGACTTCCGTCCCACCTTGGGCGGCGCGCGGCTGGCTTCGCCCTGCGTGGGCGGAGCGGGCGACAAGAACGACGCGGTCTTCGTTCCCTATTGGACATGGGATCGCTCGCTCGCCAACAGCATGCAGCGAAGCGGCGTCGTGGCTCTCTCGGCGGATGAAGGCCGGCTTTTGTGGCGGACGGATCTAGGGGACAATGAGCTCACGGCGCCGATCTTCGTGCGCCTGGCGGGACAAGGGCGGATCTATCTCGGCTCATCGAGCGGCAATATCTTCGCGCTGGCGGCCAGCGACGGCCACGTGGTGTGGAAGCGGGCCGAGCTCGACGGTGTGCGCAGCCCACCGGCATTCCTGACCACCGGGCAAGGGCCCATGCTGGTCACCGGGTCGAAATTCGGGACGGTTCGCGGGCTGGACGCGGTCACGGGCGACGAGCGCTGGCAATTCAAAACCGGCGATCGCATCACCGGCTCGCCTGCACTTCTCGACGGTGAACGGCCGCGAGCCTTCGTCGGCTCGTACGATCGAAAGCTTTACGCGATGTCCGTTCTCGACGGCTCATTGCTGTGGACCAACGTCGCACGCGGCGGGATCTACTCGTCGCCCGCCGTGATCGAAAAGAGCAGCGAGCCCATGGTACTTGCCATGGCATGGGATCACATGATGCACGCCAGCGACCTCTCGCGTGGAACGGAGATCTTTTCCGCCTTCACGGGCCGTCCCTTGTGGAACGTGGGTGGCATGGACGACAGCAATTGGGCTTCGCCCGCCGCCGCGCGCATCCACGGGCGCTGGATGGCCTTCGTGGGCAGCTACGACGGAACCCTGCGCGCGCTCCCGCTCGACGCCGAGCAACGTGCGGCGCCCGAGCTTCGCTCGAACCTCGGGTTTTGGCTCTCGTTCCCGATATTCTTGGTCCCCTTCGCCCTGCTGGCGCGGGTTCTCACCCTGCGCGAGCGCCGGCGGCAGCGGGTGCTCGCTACTCGAGCTCGTTGACCACGGTCGGCGTGCGGCTTCCCCGAGCCCCACGACGTGACGAGGACTGTCACATCAACGGTCCATTCCCGTCCCGATGGGACGTTCAACGTCTACGAACGCCTGCGGAAGAAGTACCACGCCGCGATGACCAGAAGTGGGGCGGCGGCGTACACGAAGTAGAACCAACGCGAAGGCGCCGGACGAACCTGTCCCTTGGCGAGGCGGATCATGCCGCGATCCTCCGGTGTGACCGAGGTTCGCGTGTCGACCTTGAGTCCATCATCTCCAAGTTTCTTCCCAGCGCTCGCAACCGAGAAGGAGATGAGGTATTCGCCTTCCGGGATCGAGGGCAGGCGGGTCATTGTCCAGATGAAGTCCGCGTTTTGTCCCGGAAGCAGGCTCGCCACCCTGGGCGGGTCCACCTCGATTTCGCAGGCTTCGCTCTTGGCCGAAAGCGTGAGATCCGCGATGGGTTCGGCCAAGATGTTGGTCAGGGTCACGCGCATTTGGCCGATGATGCCGCGCAGTCTTCCCAGCATCACGCTGTGTACCGAGAATCCGTGGCGCTCGAAGCTTTCGACCGCGGCCAGTTCCATGGCGGTGCGGCCTTTGGGGGTGCGGATGCGCATGTCGGCCTTGTGATTGATCAAGGCTCGCGCCACCAGCCCCTGGCGTGCGGTGTGGAGCGGGGTGTAGCCGAATGAGGTGAGGGCGTTGACGTCGGCGCCAGCGGCGACCAGCACGTTGACGATCTTGTCATCCGCTGCCAAGTGAAGAGGCATCAGGCCGGAGGCGTTGCGAAGATCGTTTCTGGCCCCACGGCGCGCCAGCAGCCCGGCCATCTCCGGGTGGGCCAGCATGGCGGCGAAATGCAGCGGGGTCATGTCTCCGGCGGCGCGCGCATTGGGATCCGCGCCCCGGTCGAGCAAGAGGCTGGCGACGTCGAGCTGTCCCGCCGCCGCGGCGAAATGCAAGGGGGTCATGGCTCGCATGGCGCGCAGATCGACAGGATCGCCTGCCTCCAGTCGCTCTCTGACGGCCGCTACCTTGCCATGTTGGGCGGCCTCATGAAGAGGGGTCATGCGACCGGATGCCATGGCAGCTTCTTCGCTCGCGTCGACGCCGAAGGCAGCTCGGGTCAGGCCAAGGCATGCAAGAGCAGCGAGGACGCAAGACAAGAGTGGAACCCTTCCGAAATTCGCTTGGCGAACCGAATCGGGTTCGCGATCGGCCTGGTTCGCATCCGCGCGGTCGTCTCGCGTGGCGACGTGCAGGGGAGATCGACTAGGCGCTAGTTCTTTGCTTGTCATCGCACTCCCATCTGGCGGCGGAACACAAACAGGCAACCCAGAGACAACATAGCGCGGGCTTCGCCCGCAAGCCAAGATGGCTCCAGACTTCAGGCTCCGGGCTGCAGCTTGCTCCGTCGAGAGCAGCGATCAGTTACCTGGACCTCGACGAGCGAGCCGGCACTTCAGCCTGGAGCCTGAGGTCTGGAGCCTGCAGCCCCATGACGAGGGTTTCGATGCCCAAACTAGCCCCTTCAGGGTCTTTAAGATGCCGTGGCCGTAAGGTTCAAAGCGGTCAGGACACAAGAGACACGTGCACGAGTGCTCGGCGCATCACGAGTCCACGGCGCTGCCCGTTCCACATGGGGGCGGAGGCTCGCGTGCGCCCCAGGCCGTGAAGGGCGACACAGGTCTGCCATTTACGTCGTGGTGGCCATGCAAGTTTAGGAATGTGCCACGTGATTTCAAGTGGTTGCAGTGGCACCAAGGTTGCTTAACAAGGTTGCTTAGAGAGACGCGTGAATAGGAGGATTTCATGAATGCCATCGCTTCATTTCGCAGTGAAAGCACGCCGGAGCCGCAGCGCGATATTGGGGTTCATCCCGTGCTCAGCGCTCTGAGAGGGGCGCCCTGGTTCAGCGCATTTCCTCAAAACACACTCGCTGGCCTTTCCATGAGCGCATCCCTGTGCTCGTTCAGCGCCAGGCAACAGGTGGTGACCGAAGGACGCTGGCTAGGCGCCGCCGTTCTGGTGGTGAAGGGATGTCTGCGCTCGGTGCGCAGAACCGACAACGCACGCGAGCTGACCCTCGAAACTTTTCGGCCTGGCGATGTGATCGCCGATGCCGTGCTTTCCAGCGACGGTATTCTGTCGGGAGACGGACTGGTGGCCGCGGAAACCAGCCTGCTACTCTTCATCCCGCGCGACCAGTTTCTGGCTGCTTTGGCGGTCGTTCCCCAATCCGCTCTGTCCCTCGTCCGCGATCTCGAACGGCGGCTCAACCGGGTCAAGCTGCTCGCCGCGGGCCTTGCGACTTCCGACGTCGAGAGCCGGCTCTATCGCTTGCTCTACAGTCTTGCGCGCGACGAGGGCCAGGTGGCGGCGGAAGGAACGGTCATCAATCGGTCCCCGACGCAACAGGATTTGGCGAGCCGCATTGGTGCTTGCCGCGAGACCGTGTCCAGAATCGTGGCCGACTTGGCCCGTCAGCAGATTCTCACGTTGGAAGGCCGCAAGCTGACCCTTGCGCCTCGGTTTTTTGAGATCGTCAAGTCGGCTGGCATAGTTTCCTGAGACAGCCGTCCGCACAAAATGCGCAAAGCCCGCACGGAGTTGTAGTGATTCCGGTAAGCATTGACGCTATACCAGGCGGGTGTGAGAATCCGCCGAGCCTTGAAGCCTAAGTCATCTGAACGCTCCCGCCGTGGGCTCGGCTCGTCCGCGAGGTCGAAAGCCCAGGCCGTGGTCGTTTCCCTTGCGGTGCGCGAGGCCGACCTTCGGACCTCCATCCGGCCAACCATCGCCGAGGTGGACCTTGGGGCGCTTGGCCGCAATGCTGCTCGTATTCGCGCCATCGTCGGTCCCGATGTGGCGGTGTACGGCGTGGTGAAGGCCGACGCCTACGGGCACGGCGCGGTTGCGGTGGCCAAGGTTCTCGAGTCTCAGGTTGACGGGCTCGCGGTGTCACTGGTGGAGGAGGGGTTGGAACTGCGCGATGTCGGCGTCACCAGGCCGATCCTGGTACTCGGGGCCTACTACGGCCGCTACCACTCCGAGGTTCTGGAAGAGTGCCTCACGCCTGTGGTCTACGACTCGGGCGAATTCGAAGCATTCGCGCACGCGCCCATTCGTCGGCGGGCTCTGCGCTTCCAGGGGCGGGGAGCGAGCGCGGAGGCCGGGCCCTGGCCGGTGCACGTGAAGGTCGATACTGGCATGAATCGATTGGGAATCGACCCCAAGGCCCTCGATGGTTTCGCGGCAATGGCGGAGCGCCACCCGCGGCTGAAGATCGATGGGTTGTGCACCCACTTGGCATCCGCCGACTTGGCTTCGCCCGATGCCACCCGTGCTCAGCTTGCCCTTTTCCAGCGTGTCCTCGGCGTTGCCCGCGCGCGGGGAATCGTGCCCCGTCTGGTGCACGCCGCGAACACCGCGGGCACGATGCGCTTTCCCGAGGCACGCTTCAGCGCCATCCGGCCCGGGTTGGCTCTCTACGGCTACTCACCCTCGGACGTCATCGCTCGGCAGGACTTCGAGCCGGTGCTCAGCCTGATCACGCGCGTCATGGCCTTGCACCGGGTGCGTCGCGGGGCCACGGTCAGCTACGGCGGGACTTGGCGCGCGCGTCGGGAATCCCTCATCGCCACGCTGCCCATTGGCTACGCGGACGGCTATCCACGCCACATCGCAGGCGCGCAAGTGCTCGTCGGTGGCAGGCGCGCCAATCTGGTTGGCGCCGTCTGCATGGACATGATGATGGCCGATGTCACGCATCTTCCTGGCGTGGCGGTTGGCGACAAAGTGGTTCTCATCGGCCGCGACGGCGGCGAGACCATTCTTGCCGACGATCTGGCGCGGTGGGCGGGGACCATCAGCTACGAAGTGCTGTGCGGGATCTCGAAGCGCGTTCCGCGCCTCTACCGCGGGGGACCGCGTGAGCGAGGGCGGGCTTCGCCCGACCTTGCTCAGCGCGGGAGATTGAAAGAACCCTCCCAGGGTTCTTTCTCTAACAAAACAGGTGGCCGCGCGTGACCGAGACATCGCAAACACCATCAAGCGAGGCGGCGCTGCCGCCGGCACCGAAGAGGCTGTACCATCCACTCGCGTTCGTGGGGCGGATTTTCGCCCCTGTGCCGAACGCCGTTACGCTGTTCGGGGAGCATGTTCTGGTGCTCGGTCGAGCCGTGGCCTGGCTTTTCCGTCGGCCCTTTCGCCTGCGGCTGTTTCTCGACCAGATGGAATTCATCGGCGTGGGCTCGCTGCCTATCATCATGCTGGTCGGCTTCTTCACCGGCGCGGTGACGGCGCTGCAAGGCATCCTCGCTCTGTCGCTTTTTCAGCAGCAGCGCTACGTCGGTTTCGGCGTTGGCATCTCCCTAGCGCGCGAACTGGCGCCGGTCTTCACCGCGCTGATGGTCACGGCGCGCGCCGGTTCGGGCATGGCGACCGAACTCGCCTCGATGCGCATCACGGAGCAGGTCGACGCCTTGACCACCTTCGCCGTCAATCCCATTCAGTACCTGGTCACGCCGAGGGTCGTGGCCTCTTGCCTCATGCTGCCCGTGCTGTGCATGGTGTTCAACGTGGTCGGCCTGGCGGGCGTCTACGTGGTCGCCATCGTCGTGTCTCACATCGACCTGGGTCAGGTGCTGGCCCTGTTCCGCTACGGTGTCGATCCCATCGACTACTGCGAAGGTTTGATCAAGGCCTTCTGCTTCGGCTTGACCATGGCAACCTGCGCCTGCTACCAGGGACTGAGCGTTCGCGGCGGCGCCAAGGAAGTCGGTTTGGCGACCACGCGCGCCGTGGTTTCCTCTTCTGTGACGGTTCTGGTGCTCGACTATTTCCTTATTCAGATCATGAATGTGCTTTTCCCCTACGGCGGAGCGTAGATGCCTGGCGAACCGCAAGCACGCGACGAGAAATGGCAGATTCGCATCGTGGATCTGCACAAGTCCTTCGCCGCGCAGCAGGTTCTGCGCGGGGTGAACCTGGATATCGAGCGCGGAAAGATCAACATCATCATCGGCGGGTCGGGGCAGGGAAAGTCGGTGCTGATGAAGCATCTCATGGGGCTTTTGGCTCCCGACAGCGGACATATCTACGTCGACGGCCAGGACATTATCGGCCTGTCCGACGTTGCCATCGCCAAGGTGCAGCGCAAGTTCGGCATGGTCTTCCAGTATGCGGCCCTGTTCGATTCGCTCAACGTGGTGGAGAACATCGCCTTCCCACTTCTCGAGCGCTACCGCCTGCCGAAGAAGGAAGTCATGGCACGCGTGCGCGACCTGCTCACGCGACTCGATTTGGCCGGCGTTTCTGGCATCGAACAGAAATTTCCCGCCGAACTGTCCGGCGGTATGCGAAAACGGGTGGGGTTGGCGAGAGCTCTTATCGACCGCCCCGAGATTCTGCTCTACGATGAGCCCACAACCGGGCTCGATCCCATCGCAACCAAGAATGTCGACCAAATGATCAGGCGAACCGCAGATGACTTCGGCGTCACGTCCGTGGTGATTTCCCACGACATGGCCTCGACTTTCCGCATCGCGGATCGCATCGCCATGCTCTACGATGGCGTGATCGTGGCGAGCGGTTCGCGCTCGGAGATCATGGCCGCGCCCAACCCCATGCTCAGGGAATTCGTGGAAACCTCGGGCACGGTTAGCTTCGCGGAGGGGATGTCGTGAGGCGCAGTTTCGCGGCTTTCACCGTCGGGGCGCTGACCTTGGTGGTGCTCGTGATCTCCTATCTCCTCTTCCAGTACACCTCGGAGCGCATGGGCGGGGCCAAGGGCTATCGCGTTTTCGGCAAGTTCCACAACGCCCTCGGCATCTACGAAAAGACCCGCGTGAATTCGGCGGGTTTGCAGGTTGGCCAGGTCGAGGATCGGGTACTCGACCAGGAATCGGGCAAGGCCAAGGTCTTCATCCGCATCAATCCGGAAATTCGCCTGTACCAGAACGCCGTGGTCGGCAAGAAGTCGGCCTCGCTGCTTGGCGAGTACTACCTCGATATCGATCCCGGCACGCCCTTCGCGATGAAGGATGGCAATAAGATCGAAGTGCCGCGCCTCAAGGAAGGCGACGAGATCCTGAATGTGACCGAGCCGGCCGAGGTGGGCGAGATCCTGGACTCGGTGAACACCACGCTGCCAGTGCTGCGCGCGATTCTCGACGATGTCAAAGCGCTGACCTCGGGTCCCATCAAGGACATCGCCAACAACGCCAACCAGATGATCGAAAGAAACTCGGTCATCGTCGAGCGCTTGCTCGGGCGCATGGACGACATCGCGGCCGTGGTCGAAGGCGTGACCAAGTCCGAGGCGGACGACGTGAAGGTGGCTTTGCACAACGTGCGCGAGATTACCGAGGGCCTCAAGGGATTGGTGGGAACCACGCAGGGGCAGGTCTCGGGCGCGGGCGCGGATCTGCGATCGTCGCTTCAGAAACTGCAGAACAGCATCGACAGCCTGGAAAAGTCGCTCAACCATGTGGAAAAAGTCACGGGCAAGATCGCCGATGGCGAGGGCACGATTGGGCACCTGGTGAACGACGACACCGTGGCCAAGAACCTGGACAGCATCAGCGAGGACGCCGGCTCGCTCTTTCGCGGGATAGGTCGGCTGCAAACGGTCGTTGGCCTGCGAACCGAATACAACTTCTTGGCCAACACCTACAAGAACTACGTTGCCGTTACCCTGATGCCGCGACCCGATAAGTTCTACCTTATCGAAATCGTCGACGATCCACGCGGGTATCGCACGGAATCGTCCACCATCACCAACAGTTCGCAAACCGGGCAGTCCTCGGTCCAGACCATCACCACGACCGAGCAGCTGCGGCTGACCTTCCAATTCGGCAAGCGCATCGGTCCCGTCGTCGGCCGTTTCGGGATCAAGGAATCGACAGGTGGTTTTGGCGTCGATCTTTATCTTTTCGACGACCGGTTGGCGTTCACCACGGACGTCTACGACATGCGCTCGAACCAGTATCCGCGCTTCACCGCACGCGCCTTTCTTTCCGTCTACAAACGCTACCTCTCGCTGGTCGTGGGTGTGGACGACGTCTTCAACTACGTCCGCACGCAGGGGGCGGCGGGCGGTTTCTTCGACTGGTTCATGGGCGCCCAGCTCACCTTCAACGATGAGGACTTGAAGAGCCTCCTATTGGTGGGCGGTGGCAGCGCCGTATCCTCGGCGAGCAAGTAGCATCCCGGTGGCCGCGCGCAGGGGCGGCTCTTCTTGGACCTTGACGCGCAACCAGCAGCCCCTATAGTTACGGCCTCTCTGGGGTACCAGAGGCACTTTTGGCGTTGACATGCGGTACAAGATCAAAGACATCGGCGAGGGTGGGGTCGACGTTTCCGTGGCGGTTAGCGAGGCGTGGCTGACGGCCGAATGCCCGGACGCGTCGCTTGGGCTATCGTCGGTCGGGATTCGGCTGGAGGGACGCTTGGAGCCCGCGGGTGACGGATTTCTGCTAACTGGAACGCTGCGGGGAGAAATCACGATTCCGTGCGCGCGCTGCCTCGATCCAGCCCCCTGGCCAGTGGAGGCTCCCGTCGTGGTGACCTTCGTCGAGCGGGACGAGCCTACCGACGGTGAAGTCGATGATGAGCAAGAGGACGTCGTCTCGTTCCAGCACGGCGTGATCGACGTTGGCCGTCCGATTCGCGATGAAATTCTGCTCGCCGTTCCCATGACGCCGACTTGCCGTCCGGACTGCTCTGGGATATGTCCGTCCTGCGGAGGCAACCGCAACCTGACGCCGTGCGACTGCGAAAAGCGGTCGCTTGAAACTTCCAAGTTCGGCGCGCTGGTAAAAATGAAGCTTCAGTAGTAACAAGACAGCGAGACCGGCCCAACAACCTTCGTATTGCACGAAGCAGGGCTTTTTCCGAACCAGCAAAGAGGCGAAAATGGCAGTTCCCAAGAGACGTCAATCCAAATCCCGCTCGGCGATTCGCCGCGCTCAGGTGATGAAGCAGCCTGTTCCGCACTTCGTGCCTTGTCCCCGCTGCGGAGAGCCCCGCATCGCCCACCGTGTGTGCGCGGCCTGCGGCTACTACAAAGACCGCATGGTGGTGGAGAAGAACGAAGAGGAGAACACCTGAGCAAGATCAGGATCGCCGTCGACGCGATGGGGTCGGACGGGGCTCCGCGCGTCGAGGTTGAAGGCGTTATTTCCGCGGTCGCCGCGAGCGGCCTCGACGTGGTCTTGGTCGGGGAAGAACCACGCTTGCGTCAGGTTTTGGGCGAGCTTGGTCCGGGCGCTCCTCTCGGTCGAATTCAGATTCGACATGCGCCCGACACGGTCGGGACGGACGAGGCGCCGGCCATCTCCTTCCGCCACAAGAAGGCATCCTCGTTGCGCGTCTGTTTCGATTTGGCCAAGGCGGGCGAGGTCGACGCCGTGGTTTCGGCAGGCAACTCGGGCGCGCTCTTGGCCGGGGCGCTCATCGTCCTGGGCCGCATCGGCGCGGTCGAGCGTCCGGCGATTGCGACCACGTTCCCGACGCGGACCGGACAATGTGCCTTGCTCGACATGGGCGCCAACGTCGATCTGCGGCCGAGCGTGCTCGCCCAGTTCGGCGTGCTGGGCGCGACCTTCGCGCGCCTACAGCACAAGAAGCCGCGGCCGCGCGTGGCCATTCTCTCCAACGGGACCGAGGAGCAGAAAGGCACGGTGCTGACGCGCGAGGCGTTCAAGCTGCTCACGCGCGTTGCAGGCCAAGGCGCCAACTCGGAATTCGAATTCATCGGCTACATCGAGGGCCGCGATATCTTCAAGGGGACGGCGGATGTGGTGGTGACCGACGGGTTCACCGGCAACGTGCTGCTCAAGGGCTGCGAGGGTTTGGTCGAGTGGATCACCGGGGCGGTCAAGGAAGAAGTCATGAGCGGGAGCTTTATCGAGAAGATCGGCGCGTGGTTGATGCGCCCGGCGTTGCGGCGCTTTAAGCATCGCTCGGACTACGCCGAAACCGGCGGCGCGCCGCTTATCGGCGTCGATGGCGTGGTTATTGTCTGCCACGGCGGTTCGGACGCGCGGGCCATCAAGAACGCCGTCCTCACCGCTGGCGAGTACGCCAAGATCGATCTGCGCAGCGAAATCAGGCGCTCCATGGCCGCCCACGAATTCCTGTGGTCCGATGCCGGACCGGCCACCGCCGGGGAGTCGTAGTACCTTGCAGGAATTAGCTGGACAGGTTGCATTGGTAACCGGAGGTTCGCGTGGCATCGGCCGCATCACGGCGCTCGCCCTGGCCGAACGAGGCGCGTCCGTCATCGTGAACTACCATCACAACGCGGTAGCCGCGGCGGAGGTGGTCGCGACCGCGGTCGCGCAGGGAGTGCGCGCGGTCGCGATGCAATTCGACGTTGCCGACGGCAGCGCCGTCGATGCCGCGCTCAAGGACATCACCTCGTCATTCGGAGGGCTGCACATCTTGGTGAACAACGCCGGGGTCGCGGTCAACACCCTGACCTTGGGCGCGAAGGAAGCCGATTTCCGTCGCGCCATCGACGTCAACCTCGGCGGTACATTTCATTGCACGCGCGCGGCGCTGCGCTCGCTCATGCGCGCGCCCGGAGGCGGGCGTATCGTCAACATCACATCCGTGGTCGGTGAGACC